>Ga0209847_1000006_pt1 | contig 268973 bp, 263 predicted proteins | sample OrgsoiDNA_201060_FD_185808 | JGI IMG/M metagenome (GOLD analysis project Ga0209847, IMG submission 185808) | Permafrost soil microbial communities from the Arctic, to analyse light accelerated degradation of dissolved organic matter (DOM) -... | ecosystem: Environmental > Terrestrial > Soil >... | reverse complement strand
TTAAGGGCGAATGCTATCTGTTCTTCGGTATAACGGGTCTTTTTCATGGTTGATATGCCTCTCAGTGAGATGAAAGAAAGACCGGATACTTTAGTTTAGGCTGGCACTGTTTTCAGGGAGGAGATCAAGATGACCTGCCCCCATTAAACTAACATACCATGTGCCAGCAATGTCCGCTGTTGGCACAGAGCAGACAAGCTCACAGAGCTGCGGGTCTACTGTGAGTTAGAAGCGGATTTTAGGATTGGGTATCTGTCCTATAAGCGTAAGAATTGGGGGGAGACTGTATTGAAATCCTTCCTCTTATGCATTCAAAAAAATGGATCTAGTATTATAAAATCGTTACCCCGCTTCATTACATTTTTGGGATTTACCAGATCAATATGTAGATTGTTTTTCCGGGCATATACAAACAGTATGTCTATGTCATGAACCAAACCAAAAGGATCAGTTGCAGGCTTTTTTCCTTGACTTATTTCATTTAAAGCGGTTAAAGCCCATATTTGATAATTGTTTCTTTCTTGCTGAGACATTGCAGTTAGTAGTTCGGTTTCTGTGATTGAATATTCTCCGTTAATATTTAAATCATTAACAATTCCTAATGGCTCACTATGAAGAAATATTTTAACTACATTTTTTAGGCCAGATCTAGCAGATAAAATAAGCCTAGCAAAGTGCGGATAACCAGGATCATCTCCAATGCGAACAACGGTCGAACCTTTAACTAAAACATCTGTGTATATTCCCGATAAATTATTAGGAATTGGTATATAGCCTTTATTTTTGTAGGAGTTAATAGATTGTTGTTTTGTCATTTACTTTACCTTACGCCCGAAAGACATGTACTCAGCACTCTATATTATCCGATATTTGGCTGATTGGCTTTGACTTTATCAATAGATTATCGTGTAAGTATCCCTGCAAAACGAACCATCAATTTATAGAGAGTTTCTGGCACCCCCAACTTCCGCTTGTGGCACAGAGCGGACGAAGGTCTGTTATGAGCGAAAAGCGGATCTTCGCAATTGCTCTTACTATTGATGGTTGCTCAACTAAAACCGAGTAGTCTTATCAACTGGCAACTAGTTGAAGTTTTAAACTTTAAAGTTATAACTAAGGTATTAACTATAGATATGGTATAAACTATGTAAATTTGCCTTTATAATGAACTTGTATGAAGGCAACTTTATGATAATACATTTGATCTTTGGCCAAAACAAACATAGTCGCCATTATCAAACAATAAGACTTCCACATGGTCTTCTCTATCACCTATATGGCAATATAATCCTTTATAATCAATACCATCATAAGTGACATTAACTTGTCCAAATTTCACAATTGGATAAGTAATTGCCGAAATTGCATCTTGCCGCTTAATGTTTTCGATATCATGAATGACTAATGATTGAGATATGGGTTTGTCAATATTCCTAATATCATATAAATCTTGCATAAATGAATCAAGATCTCTATATTCCATTTCATTCAAATATTTAGCAATCATACAGATTAAGAAAATATCCAAAGAAAAAGAGCCTGTTAAATTAATAAATTCATCATAAAGGGCTTTCACCAACGTAATATCTGGAAAGGAATTATGTTTTTTCCACATTTCAAATAATACTTCTTTTAATTCCATGTTTTCAAAATGAACATAACTTTGTCTCAGGATAGGAGATTGTCTAAGCATATCCTTGATTTTTGAAATATGATTCTTTGGATTGAAAATATGTTTTTTGAAGTAAGCCGACTCTTTAAATTTTTGGGGTATGTTTAAAGTATAGTTGTCGTTATTTACGTTCCAATTAATTATGCTATCATGAAAAAAAACATAGCAATGATTATCAAAGTCATCTTCAACCTTTAAATAAACAAAGCAAATAAAATTTGATACTACATAATCAATCGGAATGGTGACGTTACTACTTTTTGTTGTTACATTCCTACCCTTTGACTGAACAACAACCTGCTTTGCAAGATGCTTGTTTATTGGGTGTAATAAAACAAGATCTGAACCATTTTCGTCATAATTTGGTTTGACGAACTTAATGTTAGCATGATTGAGTATTACTTTAATATAGTCTTCGGCTTGATTCTCTAAGGGTTTATTATCCATTATTGCTCCAGGATCATATTGTCAAGGGTGCTATGCTTTCGCATAATTTGGTACCTAAACCATTTTCCGATACATTTGGCAAGATTAGTGAAACTTCTGATATAGGAGGGTTTGTCGGAACTTTCACAACTAGTATTATTAACTTTTAACAGGATAAAACTAAAGCGCTGATAGATGCAAACTAAAATATCGGGTCACCTAACTCATCTAATGGTAAGACTGAGCCATAGAATGCAGTTAAGGCTTCTTCCCAAAATCTCACAACTTTATTTTCTCCCGGTTGAAACCAGTCCGTAACTTCAAAACCAAATTCCTCAAAAATCATCTCTAAATTTTGCCAAGCATGTCTTGGGTTACCATAAAACCATTCAGAACTTCCTTCATCAAAGAAATTAACACGAGGACCTAACTCTTTATGTAAAGCATTTTCAAGAGATGACAGTGATATGCCTAATGAATTTGGAATATAATAAGCAACTTCAAATCCAAGCGTAGGGTCACCAGTTCTCAACTTTTTATAACGCAGTAGTGGGTTATTAATAGTTAAACCAACTTTGTAACGATTATAATCAGAGGCTGTCATTAAGACATATATCCATCCACCGTCCACTTTACCCTCACGATAAATTGTATGAAAGTCTCGCAATCCATAGAGAGAATGTATCATGAACCAATTCAAATTTATAGTGTAAAAAGTTAATGGAATCAATATTCTATCTGTTCACCTTATAGCGTATAACCATTACGTCAGATCAGGACGACTACGAACGGGAAGTGAATGTGTAGGCGTATAACTACGCCCACTTTTACCCGTAAAAATTTTGGCTAAATCCGTTGGATTATTGGACTCCGGTTGTCCGTAAACAGCATTGTGACACATGGATCGTTGAGTGTGGTGTACAACTATTTTGACCACCTTAAGCAGAGATATGACATGTCCGCTTCTGGCACTGAGCAGACAGTCAGCTCTCTTTAGGCACAGTTCTACTAAGGGACAGCCTCAGCCTATTCGGTGCTCGCTCTGACTTCGCCTCCCTTTTAGCGGAAATCTTAACAACGATGGGGCACAACCTATATCTATTAGTATTAGTCATTCTGGTGGCCCTAACAGGGTAAATTATACACCCATTGATTGCGCCGTTTTTTTAATCAAGTTTTCCCGACAACGATAACAAACTAATAATAACAAAAATGATAATATTGCACTGACCATCTTACGATATTTTTCATTTTCTTCTGAATAATTCTGATAAGCATCCGCAAGTGTACTGTAAATTCTCGATAGCTGTTCTACCGAAGAGAAATATAACACCATTGCATTGTCACATATCTCTGATGAAGAATGCTCAGATTGAGAAAGATTACGTATTATCACCCGAGTCTGAGCAACAAAGGTATCAGATAGCTTACCCTCAGATGGTGCAGACAATCCGGAAACCAACGCCTGATAATCTTTAGTCGCATTTGTATGACACTCAGCAAGTTTAGGATAAATCCCATGCAAATTATCTGTCGTCTCCCTAACCGATTTACGCGTTTCTGAGGGAAGGTTTACATACCAGATTACATATTTTGACTCTTCAAATGGCTTTAACATGCCGATGACAATCGGCTTTTCTGTTAACCAAAAATCCAGATAACGGGATTCCGAAATATTCACTTTTAGTGCAATTTGTGCAGCCTCTGAGAAGGTATGCTTCCGAGATATCAATTCCGTCCTCATTTCATTACGCTGCTTTTGATACTCGTTGCGTAAATTAATAAGTAATTGTGCATGCTCAATGACGATATTTTCATAATATCCTGGTGGGGTCTCAGGAATCGTTTTTAAACTTAACCATCCGAAGTTAAACAATCCAATGCAAATCATGAGCAGAACAGCAACTATTTCATACTTATTTCTTCTGATACTTTTAAAAAAAACAATCATCGTCGCCATTCTCTTATTGATGTCATTAGTATATGGGATTCGTCTTTCAACCTCTGTTTTTGTTTGTCACAACAGGCCGTAACTGATGATCATCGGTGCCCCCTTCCCCTCACACTGTACCACCCAATTGATAGAGTGAATGTAGGATACACCTGCTAATGTATGAATGAATCTTCATTATTGCCGTCATCTGATCACAGATTCTGCAATGGGAAGCTCAAATCATCCTTAATGTAAACTCCACTCACTAGTGGTCATTCTGGTGGTCTTGACAGGAAGTTATTTTTGATTTAGCTTAAATATTAGCCAGTTAATGGCAAAGGCGATCCCAGTCAGAGGAGCCAAATTAGAGAAGCCCGCTTAAGGAAACTTAAGCGGGCTTTTTGCTTTTAATAATCTGAACGAAACTTTGTATAATTTGAATTCAACGCGTTAGCTGATTTGTTGAATAAATCGGATTTAGATAAAAGCGCATACCGTCACTGACTTCCTCAGGCAATCCGCACAGTTTCTGGCATCCCTGCACGCGTCATTATGTTTAAGGCACGGATCATGACCATAGCCTCACCGACCTGCGCATCGTAGTCACGCAGCGTAAGGTGTCCACCGAACAATTGTTTAACCGTTACATCGCCGCCCGGTAAACCGCCCGGCTTCGCGGCAGGATGAGCGCCTTGTTGCAGGTAGCCCAGTTGGTGATTTTGAACTTTTGTTTTGCCAGGAGATATCGCTGCAGGATCAGGAGTGTGGTGATCTGATCCTGACTACGGCCAAAAGCTCGATTTATTCAACAAAGCCCTGTTGACCATAAATAAGCCGGATTAGACATTTCATTTCCTTAGTTTTGAGTTTCGACTTCTTTCCCGAGAGTCTTCTAATTTGGCGACACCTTTTGACACAGAGTAAAAAAATATCAGCCATACGGCGGCATAAACGAATTTCATCGGCCACGCAACGGGCAGCATAAGACATCCGATTAACCCGCCAACGAACAACACGGATTCAAAAAAATTCCATACGCTGGCGACGGCAAATAACACCATTTTCACCGCGCCTTTCAGCACTCTGTGAAGCCGCTTATTGTGTAACATGCAGCTTTCGCCCTACAGCATCGATAATCTTGTCAAACGCAGGCTGGCCGCGTGTGGCAACGACATGGACAGCATCAATAAACGGCTTAACGGCGGGTTCAAACAGAAAATAGGTGAGATCATAATCGTGTGGCCGGAGCAGCCAGTAGATTTCCGGTGCCTCAATGGCGAGGCTTTCAGACATTCTTATCGAGCGTTCGCTCATTCCCCCGATAAGTAAAATCATCGTTACCCTGCCGATCCAGTTTTTGGCACTTTGGGCACCAATAAATGACACTCTCGCCAGCACAGCAGCCCCGATCATCGCAATAAGTTTCGCGGACATGAAGCGCCCGACCATCGATGAAACGACACCGCGATACGTATTATTTTGCTGGGATACGGAGGCGTATTTATCGAATTCTTTAAATATGATCTCTACGGCATTGGTTATATGTTTATAATTAAGAATGTCATTATGAATTGCTTCAGCCATGCGAAAACGTTGTGTCTGATGTGCAAAGCGGGAATCCGTATCCATATATCCCCACGCGAGATAACCCATATCGAGCGGAACGGTAAGCGCACCGTTTATTAATCCGGAAATTGTGGCGGGCGACATAATGATGTCTGAAATTCTGTTCGCAAGGTCTTCTATATCACTTGTCAGATTATCGACTGCTACCACGGTACACCTCCCTGGTCTCGTGTTCGCATAACCTTAATACATCTAAGGTTAAATAACCAAATACTATATCGCTACTTTTTTCTGCTGAAACGTGCTTCCGGACACTGAATATCAGGGGACGGTATCCGAAAAACCTTCAAATATGTGGCACTGAACTGGCATAAAAGCAACAAAACATGATCAGAGAACCACTCCGCCCATCTGCTTGCCAGCATGAACAACCATTTATTTCCGGTAATTAGACATCTGTCGGTCACAGAACTGAAAGCCTGCCATTTCAAAGACCTGCTAAAAGGGATTGAGAAAACCTCGGAGCCCCTTACGTTGGAGAATCCTGCGCAGATGCTGTCACGTTCAAACCAATGCTGACTGTTCACTCTTGAACCCACACACATTTGAATGCATTATTTTTGCGATAACGAAGCCATTGATTTTCCTCGCAACAGGAACAGTAACAGCGCGATCATACAGGCCGTTGTCTGTATGCCACCCAACGTTGTCACTGCGGAGAAAGTCAATACTGAACCCAACCAGGTTGTTATTGCCGCCGCCCCCATCGTCAAAAATCCGAGCAAAGCGGATGCCAGCCCGGCCTGTTTCCCGAAGGGACCCATCGTAATTGCTGTTCCTAATGGATTAGCCAGCCCCATCCCCCAGAGGTACATCACCATCGACAGGGAATACCAGCCTAATCCCGGAGACTCAGGCCCAATCAACAACATGCCACCACCGAGTAACGCTGTAAGGATACCTGCCGAGGTAATGATTTGCGCGCCATAGCGGCGCGCCAGTGGTGGAGCCGCCATACCCGCGCCGAAGACCACAAACACGGTGGCAGCAAAGTAAAAACCGACTTGTAATGATGATAACCCTATTCCCTTTATCAGGATTGCGGGTGCGGCACCGAAGGAGGCAAATAAACCGCTCATCAACAGGCTCACCGACAGTGCCGGAAGAATAAATTGCCCATTCACTGCCAGCCTAAAATACGCAACAATCACGCCCGGAATTGAAACTGGAGCACGCCTTTCATTTGGATGCGTTTCTCCCAATGTAGCGGTGTAAAAAATGGCTACAGCAAAGGCCGCAAGGCCAACGAGGATGAAGATCGCGCGCCAGCCCAAAGTGGTGGTCAGCACGCTGCCCACCAGCGGTGAAAAACCGGGGGCGGCCGCTGTGGCGATCATGGTCAGAGACAGTGCACGTGCCAGTGTTTCACCATCGAACAAATCACGTGCAATGGCTCGGGCCAGCACTGCAGCGGCACAGACACCTAACGCCTGGATGACGCGTCCGATAATAAGCGTTTCAAGTGAGCCAGCAAGCCCCCCCACGACAGTCCCTACGATGAATATTGACAGCCCTCCCAATATCAGTTTTTTGCGGCCATAGCGGTCTGCCAGCGGACCAACCACTAATTGAGCCAGCGCGAAAGTGATAAAAAAACTGGAGAGCGTAAGACCCAGTTCACGTGCTGATACCCCTAACTGCTCGGCGATATCCGGAAATGCGGGGAGAATGATATTTGTGGATAAGGTGCTGATAGCCGAGAGCCCCGCCAGCAAAACGATAATCTTCCCTGTTAGTCGCGGATTTTGAGAGATCTGGTCACCTGCCTCAATGCCTCCCGGAAAGCTTTGCGTCTTCATAGTAAAATCTCACCAAAAATTACTGACAAAAAAGCATATCTCTTATCCGTTAGAGCGAGAGCACTCCGACAGGAAGATGTTCTGCAACTGCGCTTTTGACCTGTATACGTCATCCTCAGATTCCTTAATTTCTCAGTCGATAGGGGAAAACCACAGACCATTACCTAATAACAATGATCTGTGGGGAGACGATGCGACAAAAGCGATTCATTGATTCGCGGCGGAAACAGGTCTGGCCGGTGTCGAACTTCCACTCTGCGGCTGATGGTCAGGACGTATCCTGAACCAGATGGCGTACATTGCCGGCAGGAACACCAGCGTGATAATGGTGCCACCAAAGGTCCCGCCAATCAGGGTATAGGCCAGCGTTCCCCAGAACACCGAGTGCGTCAGCGGAATAAACGCCAGAATGGCGGCCATCGCCGTCAGCAACACTGGCCGGGCTCGCTGCACCGTGGCTTCCACCACCGCATGGAATGGCGCCAGTCCCTCCTGTTCGTTGTGATGGATCTGCCCTATCAGGATCAGGGTGTTACGCATCAGGATCCCCGACAACGCAATCAGCCCTACCAGCGCATTGATGCCAAACGGCTGGTTAAAGAGCAGCAGCGTGGGCACCACCCCAATAAGCCCCAGCGGCGCGGTGAGGAAGACCATCACCATCGCTGACATCGACCGCACCTGCAGGATAATAATCAACAGCGTCATGGCGATCATGATTGGGAACAGCGGTGCCATCGCCTGGGTGGCTTTTCCGGATTCTTCAATAGAACCCGCCTGCTCGATGCGGTATCCGGCTGGCAGCGTATCGATGACCGGCTGCAAGGCTTTGATGATTACCGTGGAGACATCCGGCGGCTGCAGGTTTTCGGCAATGTCCCCCCGCACGGTAATGGTCGGTGTACGATCGCGACGGCGCAAAACAGGATCTTCCATTTGCACCTCAACCTCTCCTATCTGAGATAACGGAATGCGCTGGCCGGAAGATCCCACTAAGGTAAAGCCCGCTATTTTTGCCGGGTCGAGCCGGATATCTCCCGCCGCGCGCCCCATCACCTGCACCGAACGGATATCTTCACGCACAGAGGTGATCGGAACCCCTGAAAGCAGGAACTGAAGCTGCTGCGCGACCGCATTCGATGTCAGCCCCACCGCCTGCAGGCGATCCTGATTGAGGGTGAAATGCAGCGCCGGTACACGCGGCCCCCAGTCGGTGTTGACGGTCCTCATCATCGGGCTGGCCTGCATCACCTTTTCGACCTTGTCTGCAATTTCGCGCAGTGTGGCGGGATCCGGCCCCATCACCCGGTAGGCCACCGGATAAGGAGAATACGGACCGAACACCAGTTGAGTCACGCGCACACGCGCCTCAGGTGCCAGGCCGCTGGCCGCCGCTTCGCGTAGACTGAACTTGAGCGCCTCGCGGGCCTCCTGACTGTCCGTCAGCACGACAATTTTCGCAAACGACGGGTCAGGCAGCTCAGGCGCCATGGCCAGATAAAAACGCGGCGATCCCTGCCCGATGTAGGACGTGACGATTTTTGCCTCTTTCTGCTTTCTCAGCCAGGCTTCGATTTTCGCCGTGGCGGCGCTGGTCTGCTCAATCGCGGTGCCATAAGGCATCTGCACTTCAACCAGTACCTCCGGGCGGTCGGAGGTAGGGAAAAACTGTTTTTTCACCAGCCCCATGCCGAGTATAGCGACCGTAAAGAGCGCAATAACGGTACCGGCGACTATCCATTTGCGCGCGATGACGCGGGTCAGTAACCGGCGAAAGCGGTTGTAATGACGGGTGTTGTAAATCGCCGCATGCCCGCCCTCCACCGTTTTGATTTTCGGCAGCATTTTCACGCCCAGATACGGCGTAAACACCACCGCCACGATCCAGGAAGCAATCAGGGCGATACCGACGATCCAGAACATGTTGCTGGTGTACTCACCGGCAGTGGACTGGGCAAAACCGTTGGGCATGAATCCGACGGCGGTGACTAACGTGCCTGCCAGCATCGGAGCCGCCGTGTGACTCCAGGCATAGGCCGAGGCTTTGATGCGGTCGTAGCCCTCTTCCATCTTCACCACCATCATCTCGATGGCGATGATCGCATCATCGACCAGCAACCCGAGCGCCAGGATCAGCGAGCCCAGAGTAATACGGTCAAAGTTTTTGCCGGAAGCCTCCATCACCACAAAGACAATCGCCAGCGTCAGCGGCACCGCCGCCGCAACCACTACGCCTACCCGCCAGCCCATACTGACGAAGCACACCACCATGACCACCAGCAGCGCGACGAAGAATTTGATCATGAACTCGTCGACGGCGGAACTGATGTTGACTGACTGATCGGTGACCTTAGTCAGCGTCATGCCCAGCGGCATGCCCTCATTGATGTTGGCCGTTTCCGCATCCAGCGCTTTACCTAAATCCAGACCGTTCCAGCCGTCGCGCATAATGATGCCCAGCAGCAATGCCGGTTCACCCTGATTGCGGATCATGAAGGTCGCAGGATCTTCGTAGCCCCGTTCAACGGTTGCCACGTCAGAAAGCTGCAGGGTTCTGCCCTGCACGACAACGGGCGTTTTGCGGATTTTATCCAGTTTGTCGAAGGCGCCATCCAGGCGGATAAAGACCTGAGGCCCCTGGGTGTCGATCGAACCGGCGGGCGTCAGGACGTTCTGGCTGTTGAGGGCGGAGAAAATATCCTGAGGCGAAATCCCCAGCGTAGCCAGCCGGTCATGCGAGAACGAGACAAAGATGCGTTCGGCCTGTTCGCCAATGATATTGACCTTCTTCACCCCCGGCACATGCAGAATTTGCTGGCGCAACGATTCCGCATCGCGCACCAGCAGTCGCTGTGGCTCGCCTTTGGCCTTCAGCGCAAAGAGCGCAAAGGTCACGTCGGAGAATTCATCATTGACCATCGGCCCGATGACGCCTGCTGGCAGGTTTTTGGTCTCATCTCCCAGCTTCTTACGTGCCTGATAAAACTCTTCCTGCACCTGTGAAGGCGGCGTGCTGTCCTTCAGCGAAAGCATGGTAAAAGCCAGTCCGGGACGTGTATACGTTTCGCTGCGGTCATACCACTTCAGCTCCTGCATACGCTTTTCCAGCGGTTCAGCCACCTGATCCTGCATTTCCTGCGCGGTGGCACCCGGCCAGGCAGAAATAATGGTCATCTGCTTGACGGTAAAAGGGGGATCTTCAGCCCGACCCAGTTCGAAAAATGAAAGAATACCGGCCACGGTAATCAGAATAATCAGGAACAGTGTGATTGAGCGCTCACGCACGGCGAGCGCTGAAAGATTGAATCGCCCCCCGCTCATGGCTGGCTCCCGGCGACGCGGGTGTCGCTTTGTTCGGCCATGCGTACTGCCTCACCGTCATGCAGCAGATGCGCCCCGAGAGCGACCACCTGTTCACCCGGCTTTAAGCTCCCGGTCACCCTCGCCGCATCGTCACCCAATCCCTGCACCTGCACGGGCCGCCATGACACTTTGGCGGGCTTACCCGAAATACTCCAGACGCCCGGCCCTTTGCCAGGATCATAGATGGCCGCTAAAGGCACCTGCATCACCTGACCCGGTAATTCATCGTCTGCAATATGCAGCGTGACGGTGGATCCGAGCGGAGCATTCGCCAGTGCTCCCTCAAGCACATATCTCGCCTCGAAGGTGCGGGTTAGCGGATCCGCCGCATCGGAAAGGAGCCGCAGCTTCGCAGGGACAGCCTGTTTACCGCTACCGTACAACGTTGCTTCGGCCTCGCTTCCTGCCACCGGGCGTAACGTCTCAGGCAACTGCACGATGGCCTCGCGTTGCCCTGCTCTGGCAAGCCGCACCACCGGCTGCCCGGCACTGACAACCTGACCGGGTTCTGCCAGCGTATCCATCACCACGCCGTCGGCGTCAGCCAGCAGCAGGGCGTAGCCCGTGGCGTTTTCTGCCAAATTGGCCTGTGCCTGAGCCGCACTGAGTTCCGCTTTGGCCGTCTCGGCGGCGGCCTTTATCTGATCGTAGGCCGATGCCGACACTGCGCCTGTAGCGACCAGACCGCGATAACGCACTTCGTCACCAGTGGTTTGTTTTGCACGGGCCCGTGCCGCCGCGACGGCCTGTTGCTGAGCCTGTGCCTGCAGACTCAGGTCAACCGGATCCAGACGCATCAATGGCTGACCGCGTTTAACGGTCTGGCCGGTATCGACCAGGCGTTCAAGGATTTTGCCCTGCACTCTGAAACCGAGATCGCTTTGAATCCGGGCGACAACAACGCCGGTAAATGCGCGGGAGGCATCGGCAGCACTCTCCACGGTCGCAGACCTGACAAGAGGAGGCTGAGTACGGGGATCGTCGATGCCGGAAGAGTCGCCGCAGGCCACAAGGGCAATCGGCAACAGGCAAACAGCAAAGGTGGCAGGATTAAGCCTGAGCATGGGTTCCCTTAATTGAATTAGCAGGACAGTAACCGCATTCTCAGACTAGTGACTAATAATGTCAATAGTCACCACTCAGGGGGACAGACTTCTCAGTATCAGTGAGGAGAGAAGTGCCGCCGCCGCCGGTGCCGTTTCCAGATTGTATTGCAACTGTACCGGACTGATGTAAGGCCGCATGACCAGATATATCGCGTGCGCAGCCTCATCCAGCGGCGTTTTTCGTTCAAACTCTCCCGCCTGCCGCCCTTCAACAATGATTTGCTCAATCAGTTTTCTCAGACGCTCTTCATGAGCCTCAGCCGACGGCCACTTGTCCCGCGCCGCCACCGCTGCAATGTCATAAAGCTTGCGATCGTGAAAAAACAAATCACTGCCAGCTTCAGTCAGTGCCCTGAATAAACGCCGCAATTTTTCCGAGGCCGAGGGGGCATCTGCAATCGCTGAATTGACAATCGCCATGATCATCGCCAGCCGGTTAGTGCAGATCACCTCACCGATCGCCTGCTTGGAATCGAAAAATTTATAGATATAAGATTTTGAAAATCCTATTGATTTAGCCAGTTCTGACACGGTGGTTTTTTCATAACCAAAATGCCCGAAATGCTCTGTGGCAGCGTCAACGACCTGATCACGGACACTGTGATCCGATGGCCCCCTTGGGGGACTTACATTTATGTGTTTAGTCATTTTTCCAGCTTAGCTCAACGAGCCCTGATTAACAACGAGTGACCATTTGGTAATGTAGTCACACTCCAAAACTGTCTCATGGAATATCAATGTTCCCCCTCCTTCGCACACAGCAACGAAGTTCTGAAAGCGAATGGTGTGGTTATGCGAAATACTTACGCTTACCAATACATTGGCACTACTCATGAATAATATCATCGTGAACATTACCCCGGAGAACAAAGGTTTTTTGGCGTTAAAAGTGGAGAGCATCTCTGCTGGATTTAACCTGCTACGCAGACTAGATGAAAACGGGCTGAGCGGGCAAAAACGCTTTGATAAGGCAGGTGAGAACCTGTTAGGTTTTTATGCCGACGGAATACTCGTTGGCGATGGGACGTTATCGCAGGTGTTGCCGTAATGACTGACGGCATACGGCGTTAGCTCTGCCCGCAAACGCATGCCTGCGGGGCATCAAAGCACTTTGTAGATCTCAGAAATAACCTGCATCGTTGCGTCTTCGATCGTTCCTTCATTACGGCATAAAAACCAGCCGTGATCTGTAATTTCTCGCTCGAACGCGCTTGTACAAGCGACATGATCTTCCAGCTTATGAATCACAGTACTGCTCAGCCCGCGCGTTCGGGCCGCGGCCCTTGCCCATGAAATATCAGGCGCAGTAACCACCCCAACATGCAGGTCTGGCATTCGCACGTTTCGTTCGATGTTAAGCTGTAAAATCTCGGCAAATGGCACCATCCGGCGAAACGCGGCTTCTGACGGGTACCAACGATCCATCAGGATAATGCTGTCCGGTGGCTGTTTAGTCAGCACGTGCCGGGAAATCCAGGCGCGGCTATCCGCAAAGCGCTCACAAACTTCCAGTTCCAAATCCTGAGCGGGATTTCTGGCGAGCCTGTTCACGAGGGCCATGGTTTCCTTTCTGAAGGGATCGCTTTTTTTCTCGCAAAGTCGGATCACCTTCTTGTTGTCCGCCCTTAGGACTTTGGTGATGGCCTCCAGCAGGGTGGTTTTGCCGACGCCCTTGGGCCCATCGAGAGAAATAAACAAGGGACGACTCATTCCTGAAATGACGATTGAGATACGGTTTTGGTAAAGCTCAACTCTGGCAAAAGCATCTTACTTCCTTCGTGTGAACGGCTGACCACCCTCTTCGTTCGTCGGATCCGCCTGGAGAACGGAAATATCCCAGGTTAAACCTGTATTATAAGCAGGCTGGCATTTTCGGGAAGGTATGCGTGAAGAGCGGACATTTCAGAGTGATTTTAAACAGTGTTTTACCGAAAGCACATAAATCGTTTGTATCCATACGAATGAATTAATCTGGCATTCAATCATGAGCTGCCAGATTTTTGGAAAGGTCGAACTTTGGTGATCAGCTGTCAATCTTGATGACGATTTTACCGAATGCGCCACGGGAAAGGTGTTTAAACGCTTCAACGGCATCGTTGAAGCTGTAAACCTGTTCAATGACGGGCTTGATATTATGTTTATTCAGGAACGGGTTCATACGGTCAAAAGATGAACGAGGTGCGACAGCAATACCACGAAGCGTCGTTTGACGGAAAATCAACGGCATCAGATCGAGCTGAGATGTCTGACCGGTCAGAAATCCGACCTGAGCAATTGTCCCGGCAACTTTTGTCGCGGCAACAGACTGGTTAATGCCGTTACCTCCGGCAACTTCCACCGTGACATCGGCTCCCTTGCCTCCGGTTAATTCCAGGACTTTATTTTCCCAGTCAGGGTGTTTTTTATAGTTGATCCCCTCATCAGCACCTAACGCCTTTATCCGCTCAAGATTGGCATCACTGCTGGATGTCGCAATGACACGTGCACCATACGCATGGGCAATCTGTGCAGCAAACACAGAGACACCACCGGTTCCCTGTACTAAAACAGTTTGTCCAGGTTGCAGATTGCCAATATCCATCAGGGAATACCATGCCGTTAATGCGGCGATAGGCAGTGTTGATGCTTCTTCATCCGTCATACTTTCCGGGGCTTTAACAGCACTGTCCTCATGAATAATCATGTATTCAGCCAGACCACCCGGCAGCGGCATGCCCATACACCAGGAAGGTTCGTCTGCTGCAGGCTCCCCCTCTAACCAGCGCGAATAGAGGTGTGAGTTAACCCTGTCACCGGTGCTAAAGCGTGTAACACCGTCCCCCACGGCAACAACTGTTCCCGCTGCATCAGAAACAGGAATAAGGGGCTTTGGCACCAAATCAGGCTCGTAAAAACCCTCAACAATCGCTTTATCCCTGAAATTTAGCGATACGGCGCCCACTTTAACTAATAATTCGCCAGGACCGGGGGTCGGAGTATCAACCTCCTCCAGTTGCAGATTTTCAAGGCCAAAATCTTTCAGTAACCATGCTTTCATTTTTTGCGTCCACGTTGTCCGGATAAGTTGCGGTAATGATAAAGACTGGAAGGCAGGGGAAAAAGCCACAGAAAAGGACTTCAGTGTTATTGCAGGGGAAACAATCCGGCTGGGGTATAATTCACAATATCAGTCATGAAACGTTGGATAACCCCTGGGGAAGAAAATCGATGCGCTCTAATCTGCTTGAGTTAATGAGTACATTTGTTCAAGTCGTGGAGCTGCGGAGTTTCACTAAGGCGGCTGATGCCCTGCAATTGCATCGTCCTGCTGTCAGTAAATTTATAAAGCAGCTCGAAGATGACTTAGGCGTAAAACTACTCCACCGCACGACGCGTAACCTGAGTGTCACTGTTGAAGGTGAAGAAGTTTATCAACGTGCTAAAGCGTTGCTGAATGATGTTGGCGATATGATGGCAACGGTTTCCCCAAACCAGCCTCCTCATGGGCGTCTTCGAATTAGCGCGCCGCTGGCACTCTCCCACACTATTCTCATCCCCTCTTTGCGTGAATTTCAGGCTCTCTACCCTCAAATCGAAATCGTACTCACCGCGTCAGATCGCCTGACAGATTTGATTTCAGAAGGCATTGACTGTGTTATTCGCCTGGGAGAACTTGTTGACTCAAGCTTTATCTCTCGCCGTATTGGTGAGGTTCAGATGGCTACCTGCGCAACGCCTTCCTATCTGGATAAATACGGTATTCCGCTGACGCCAGGTGATCTGGTGCATCATAAAGCCATTAACTTTTTCAGTGAAAATAGTCGTGAAGTGATGGAATGGAAGTTTGTCGTGGATGGGCACGTTGTCTCACAACGTCCGGGAAGCACCATGTTGGTGAACAATTCAGATGTGCTTTTGTCATGCGGATTGGCGGGAATGGGGATATTCCATGCTCTGAGAACAACAGTGGAATCGCACATTGATTCAGGCAGGCTGACAGAAATACTCACCGAGTATGCAACCGTCACTAAGCCTGTCTCTATTTTGTATCCTGATCGACGTTATCTTCCCCCCACTGTACGGGCGTTTGTGGACTGGTTTTCAGACGTTTTTGCAAGTAAGCATCAATTTTAAGGCGTGATTGAATTAATTTTTTCCGCCCTGCTTGCCGGGTGGATAAGTTAATCACTCAATTTCATATTTCAGGCCGCCTTTATTCATAAGCTTTACGGGTGGAACAGATACTTTCCGCTCCTGAGCAACAACAGAACAGCTCCGAGCCAACAAAAGTGATAAAGAAACCCCGGCTTTCATAAACGTCCCTCTCTCTCCGGCTGCATTAAATTTTGTGCCACTCTTCCTGATAAGGCGTGTTAACCACGCCATTATCACAATCGATATATTACGCATCCGCCTCCCTATTTGACTCGCAAGGATGAGACGACTTAAAAAGCACCGGCAAGGCGAAACGAGTCAAAGCGCTGATTGATTTTTAATGATGAAAACCAAAAAATAGCTGCCCACTAAGCCTGTTAAACATCCGCATTCGTTTACAGGAAAGTCTCTAAAAGTGAAGGATTCGAATTACAGGAACACTTAAATTTCAAGTGCAGTGCGGATTGCGGCTTCCATTTTCTCCGGGGTGGAGATCGGTGCAAAACGCTTGAGTGGTTTACCGTCGCGCCCGATCAGGAATTTAGTGAAGTTCCACTTGATCCGCCCACCCAGCACGCCGGGCAATTCGTCTTTCAGATAACGAAACACCGGGTGCGTTGCGGTGCCGTTGACCTCCACTTTCCCGAACATCGGGAAGCTCACACCGTAGTTAATGTGACAGGTCTGCGAGATTTCGTCGGCACTGCCGGGTTCCTGCTTGCCGAACTGGTTGCACGGGAAACCAAGCACCACCAGCCCCTGGGCGGCGTACTTCTTGTAGATCGCTTCAAGGCCTGCATATTGTGGGGTAAAGCCACAATGGCTGGCGGTATTCACCACCAGAACCAGCTTGCCAGCGTAGTCGGCCATCGGAATGAGCTGGCCACTCAGGCTGGTGGCCGTCAGTTGATAAAAGGTGTTCATATCGCAATCCTCAGTGCAGAAAGAGTTCGACGTCGACACACAGCGCTGCAGGAGCAAACACTGTGGGTCGTGACACCTAGATCCTGCCGCTAAACGCGTAATTAAATCGTGTGCAATACATCTTTGCAAAACTGAACGAAAAGGACAACAAACTGGTGACCTTTGACCTGCCCGCCATTGATTAACACATCATGATGGGTCCGCTGCGGACATCAGGGGAAAAGCAGCCTTTAACTCCACTGGACGTTATGCTGGCTAAACAATTGAAAACAAAAGTCGCATTTCATGAAGTGGCGAGTAATGTCAGCGATGATTTTAATTTATCAATAAAAGTGCTGACCCGCAGAGGCAGGTAGCGTGTTGTTGGCAGAACAGCCCAGACAGATAAATCCTGAGGTCTGGCATCTGACAACTCAATCTCAACAAGTGTGCCTTTGCGGATTTCTTTCATGACATCCCAGCGGGTAAGTTGTGCAAGTCCCAGACCTTGAGCACAGAGTTCTCTTACGCCTTCAACGTTATCCGAAATGAAACGTCCCTCAACACGGACCCTGAAGACGTCGCCACCCCGTTCAAAAATCCATTGAGGTACGCTGCTTAATCTCAGGCAATGATGCTTCTTCAAATCCTCTACCGATGTAGGCATGCCATTAACTTTCAAATAATCGGGTGAAGCACAGATTACACGAGGGCTGTCAGCAATTTTGCGGGCTATCAGTGTGGAGTCTTTTAACGGGGCGATACGTATTGCCACATCAATGCCTCGGCCGACAATATCAACCACATCTTCGCTTAGCTGAAGATCGATACTTAGCTCTGGATTATCTGCCAGTAGCTCAGAAATGAGAGGCAAAATATTTCGGCGCCCGAATCCTGATGGCGCAGTGATTCTGAGTAATCCTGCTGCGCCTTGTGTTGACGGAGAAAAAAGTGCCCTGGCTCCCGTCTCTGCCTCAAGCCCTGGCTCCCGTCTCTGCCTCAATAAGTGCCTGGGCATAAGGCAGGAATTCCATGCCTTCCTGAGTTAATGAAACAGATCGAGTGGTTCTCTGTAACAGGCGGGTTCCCAGCTCGCGTTCAAGCGACGCGAGGCGTCTCGAAACTGCCATTGCTGAAATACCCTGGCGTTTCGCCGCCTGAGTAAGGCTTCGTGTTTCAGTTATTACGAGAAACAGCGATACGTCATGAAGATTCATGGTGACCCCGATAAATGAATCATTGCAACCGTCGTTGATTAAGCAAAAGGAGAAAAAACAATTATAACGACAAACGTTATACGGACTTATCATTTCGCCCTGTTTATGCCCTGTTCAACAATGATTATATTGTATTCATGATTTAATTTTTCAGGAAAACTCATGAAGACATTGTCCCTTTTCACTTCCGGCAGTATCGGTAACGTCACCCTAAAAAATCGTCTCGTGGTGGCACCTATGACTCGTGTCACCGCCTCTGAAGAGGGGGTCGCAAGCGAACGTATGAAGGCTTATTACGAGGGCTTTACCCGTGGTGGATTTGCTCTGGTTATATCCGAAGGCATTTATATTGATAAGGAATGGTCTCAGACCTATGCCTTTCAGGCGGGATTAACCAGCCCGCAACAAGTTGCAGGATGGCGTGAAGTCACGGATGCAGTTCATCAACAAGGCGGCCATATTTTTGCTCAAATTCAGCATTCAGGTGCGCTATCACAGGGTAACTATTTCCGTGAAGGAACCGTTGCGCCAACTGCCGTTCGTCCGGTTGGCAATCAGATGACATTTTATCGCGGGGAAGGTGAATATCCTGTTCCTCGCGAACTTGGCGAAGAAGAAATTCAGGGTATTATCCGCAGCTTTGCCGATGCCGCGTCACATGCTGTTCTCCAGGCTGGCTTTGATGGTATAGAAATCCATGGTGCAAATGGATATTTACTCGATCAATTCTTCACGGATTACACTAACCTGCGCACTGACTGCTGGGGTGGTGATATCGCAGGCCGACTTCAGCTTAGCCTTGAAGTCATTAAGTCTGTCAGACAACGCGTAGGTCAGGCCATCCCAGTGGGTATCAGAATATCTCAGGGGAAAGTAAATGACTTTTTCCATAAATGGGCTAATGGTGAAGACGATGCGCGGATAGTGTTTACGCTCCTCGCCGAATCAGGTATCGATTATCTTCATCTTACAGAGTATGAAGCCTGGCAGCCGGCATTCCCCGGTAACTCACTCTCACTGATTGAACTGGGACGTAAATATGCCCCCCACCTCACCATTATGGCTAATGGTAGTCTTCATGATGAATGCCGGGCATTGCAGGTGATGGAAATGGGCGCTGATTTCATAGCATTAGGTCGAGGTGCGCTGGCAAATCATGACTGGCCAGAACGAGTGGCCAACGGCGAAAGCGTTCGGGAGTTTGATAACGCGATCCTCGGACCCATAGCTAATATTAAGGATTCTGAACTTTCTGTCTGACTCTTTCCCCGGTAACTTCCCGGGGTTTAATCTCATCGTTGAACGAAAGCAGAGATTTGGCTGATCAAGTCACTTTTAGCTATCGCCCCGCTGACCGGCGTTATTCGGCACTGAGCTTTACACCGTTGCAGAATGCGCGTCGTCAGAGATAATAAACTCAGGCTCATAGCTCACAGGGAAGTTTACTGATCTGGCAATAAAGCACACTTTATGGATCTCATGGTGAATAGCCATTGCAGCATCAATATCAGTACCGGCTACGACAGTAATTTTTGGCCTGAGTACCGCAGACAGGAAGCGCCCGGCGCCATTTTTTAACACCTCACCTGTTGCTACCGGTGAATCTTCATAATCCATTACAGTGATGCCCGCATCTGACGCCAGATGTAAATACCACAGCATGTGACATGCAGAAAGAGAGGATATAAGCAGGTCTTCCGGATTCATTTTACCGGCGTCACCCCCCAGTATCGGATCATTAGAACAATGTATTATTTCCTTTCCGGCGACAGAAATATCCCATGTCCGGTCGTATGAACGATAGCCTGATGTCCCTTTCCCCAGATTTCCTGTCCAGCATATATGTGACGAATAACTGTGTTCCATAAATTTTCCGCTCCAGTTCTTAATGGCTTTTACCGCAAATCATTTTCAAAGTGCTTACACAGATGGCATAATGGTATACCATTTCATCATCAAGTAAAGTAGGTTTTATGAGTTCGGTTCTTCTTTCGACCGCGGATATGCTTGCCAGTGAGCTAAAAAATTTAATCAATAACGGCTCACTGCGGGACGGAGATCGTCTTGTGGAAAGAGACCTCGCCAGCCAGTTTTCTGTCAGCCGCATCCCGCTGAGAGAGGCGATTCAGAAGCTTGAGAGGGAAGGCTTAGTTGACGTTTACAGAAACCGCGGAGCCGTCGTCAGGACGCTTACTGCTCACGATGTTGACGAAATTTATCAACTCCGGGCTTTACTGGAAGGTGATGCTATTTTTCAGAGTCTTCAAAACATGGATTCTGAAACGCTTACGCGGGCAGAGCTTGTTCACAAACTTCTTGGCAGCGCCAGCGAACCCACACAACAGGGACAATATAACCGGGAATTTCATGAGCTGTTATACCGCAAGTGTAAAAATCAGCGCCTGCTGAAAATGATAAATGAATTACGCGCACAGATAGAAAGGTATGAGCTTTTGCAGCATCGGTTACTGTCTGAAACGCTCAAGTTTCAGGATGAACATGAGCATATTTTAAACGCCTGCCTGCGGGGCGATCCCGCTGCTGCTCGCGACTATACCGTTGAGCATATTCTTTCTGCCGGGCTGATTCTAAAAAGCTATATGACCAACCGGTAATCCAGGGGCTGCTGCTCGCGATAAAAACTAAACGACAGCGCTTTTGCAGGATCCCGGCTACATATGGAGGACGTATCCGGCAGAGAGTTTTAGCCTTGATTGTTCTGGTAAAGATCCCAGCGGTTGCCGTATAAATCTTCAAATACAACCACTGTGCCGTACTCCTCTTCACGAGGCTCTTCGGAAAATTTAACGCCTTTTGATTTCATAGATTTGTAGTCGCGCCAGAAATCATCAGTCTGAAGAAAAAGGAATACCCTGCCGCCGCATTGATTGCCGATAAAATCTTCCTGCCTCTCATTTGAAGCCCGGGCAAGAAGAAGATTGCAATCGCTTTCCGGGTGAGGCGTAACTACGACCCAACGTTTCCCCGGCTGCGGTGTATCCTCAACGAGGGTAAATCCCAACTTTTCCGTGTAATACTCAATTGCCCGATCATAGTCATCAACCACTATGGCCACATATCCCATACATCGCTTCTGCGTTCTCATTTATGCTCCGTCAGGTTTCAGGCATAGCTGCCCATAAACATCTTTTAACACAAACGTTCCCTATTGGCAGTCTGGATTGGTCCAAAATCTGACGTCTTCTTTTCGCACTGACTGGCAGTATTGCGGGAAGCTTTGAGCGTGAAGCGGACCTCACGCATCCCTGCTAACATTGGCTCTGAGCAGTGGGAATTGAACTTTGCGATTCATTGCGAATTCCCTACTGCCTTTGCAGCCAGCCTGATTCACCGTAACCTTTGGAATACTAATCCTAATCAATCTGTCCATTGTTGCCATCGTGGTGAAAAACATGAAATTCGAAACCGGATTCATGGCCATAAATCACGGCCTTGTTCCCCTCACAGTAATCGTATGAGGTCTTTATGCTGATAGCGCAGGTTTCAGACATTCACGCCTCAACCGAAAATGATCATCTGTTTCGGTTCGACCAGGTACTAAATTGGCTTACGCATCTGCAACCGGACGTACTGGTACTTACAGGTGATCTAACGGATGGGCATTGGCAGGAAGGTTATAAACAGATAGCTGACCGCCTGAACCAGCAAAATTACCCTTCATTGATCCTGCCGGGTAACTCAGACGACCGCAGTCTTATGCGTTCGGTTTGGGGTGAGAACAGATGGTTGCACCATGCCCAAGGAGATGCCTTGCACTTAATCCATAACACAAGCGATCTTCGCCTGATTGGCTTAGATTCGACGATTGATTATAAGGATTACGGCAGTGTAACTGACCATCTGAAATGGTTGGATAATCAACTTAGCGACACAGGCGGTCCTCCGTCATTGCTGTTTATGCACCATCACGTATTTGCATCTGGTATACCGACGCTTGATGAAACGATGTGCAGAGGTCTAACAGAAATGGAAGATTTGATTAGACGCGCCCCGGCCAGACTACTCGCCATTTCTACAGGCCATGTCCACAGACCCATAGCGGGTATGTTTGCGGGCGTACCTGCTTACATTTCTGGCTCCGTCTGCCCGGCTAATCCTGTCTGGTTTGGAGCAGTAAGCGTTCCTCCTGCAAATGATCCGCCAGCATTGATGATTCACCGCTACGTCAGTAACTCTTTTACCAGCCATCACGTTTGCGTTTAACTGACACTGCTTTCAGGGAAGAGAGCAGAGTAATAAAGCCAGATCATTACTTCATCATCCCTGACAGCCCAGATAGAGTAGATGTGCGTTAGAACCTGGGGAAATAGTCACCCTGATCGAGCATTGAGTATGATTTAGTAGTTCGAGTAATATATGATTTTGTATGTACTTCCCAATTCTTTCTGAAGACGTTCAGCTAATTTATAACCATCCTCAATAAATAATTTTTTCGCTTCCAAGCTGCTAAAATCAGATAATGCAGGATCATCTATATTGAGTATGGCATCATATCGCTTGGCCCAATCCGCAAGACTATTTTGTAAATCTGAAGATATTGGTAATCCTTCTGGAGATATATCCCCAAAATTATCCGGCTCTCCTCCCCATAATGGATGGCAATGATAATCAGCCATTAACTTTATTTCTTTCATTTTTCTACACCTCGCAAATTGGCTCTGACTATGTATCCATTATTTCCTATAGTAGCAAACATATTATATTCCTTTAGCTGCCCCATATGAATAGGGCATCAGCGATGCTAACAACGGCTGATCCAGGCACGGAGCCGACCTGCGTACTGGGCAACGTCTGCTGAGAGCGAGGAGCGGAAGTACGCATTTTATCTCTCAGTTGATTGAGGAATTACTAACTGGGCATAAAAATCAGCCATACAAATAAAACAGGTATTCTGAGCACGCCATGAATTTTGGGGGTAGCGGGTATCAGAATTCGATGTAAAGTATATTGTGTCTTTGCACCTTACATTTCGTGTTTAAAGAGGGATTATGAATAATAAAATTATCGTGGGTGTGTTGCTTGCATGCGTTTCCGGTAGTGTTTTTAGTGAACCTTTACAAGAAGATAGTCAACCTATATCGCTGAAATTAAGTGATAATTCTTTGAAAGAGGTAAATACCTGCGAAGATTTTATCGCGCTTCGCCTTGCGGGTAAGACGGTGACCGACTTGCCGAATTTGCCCGACCGCTTTACTGATATGGCCAGAGGCTCATTGACTAATTGCTATCTCACGACCTACGCCAAAGATCATGGATTAACCGAAATTAAACCGGCTTCGCAAGCCCCGACTCTGAAAGAAATAGTAGATCATTTCCCTGCGTCCGCTGCAATTGCGATTAGCAATGAAGAAGTCGCTAAAGTTAAATCACTTTACCAAAATAAAACCATACGACAGAAAGAACCGGATTTGAAACCTGATAATAATGGACGCATGGTTTCTACGAAATCTGCTGATGGCTACCTGATAAGCAATCACCGAACTTTTAAGGATAAAGACGGGAAGATTATCGATTTTATCACACTGGGCAAGTTTGTAACCCAAGGTACATGGGGGGAGTCCACGACTTACGAGATTCTTACCAAAAGCAACCCGGTGTGGAAAATTCAGGAGATTAATGAAAACTCCCCACTTTGATGAAGAAAGGCGCTGATTAGCGCCTTTTTCTTATTAATGACCAGCAAGTGCCTGTTGGAAATTGTGTGCAGTATCGGCGTTTCTCTTATCACCAATTCCCGTACGATGCGATTCAGTCGCGGCAGTCCCCCAATCTCCCCGATTCACCGCAGCATTAAATTTTGGGAATTCATTACGTAAGCGTGGAATACCCAAGTTAAATCCCATATCTACAAGTCCAGTTTTAGCGTTATCGGTAAAATGATCATAGTTTGCATACAATCCCCGCAACCCTTTCTCAGTTTCTTGTACATCCGCAATACAGGCTTGTATCGCATCATCATTGCTGAGATGCACGGCTGCACGGCTGCCAGGATGATTCAAAACCTGATTATAACCATTTCGGACATCCGTAGATGTAGCTGCCACTTCAATATTGGTGCTGTCCCCGTGGCCTAATGACTGATGATACGTTTTCGAAAATCGCATGCCTAAAGCAGCATCAATATTGGCAAGTAAATGACCTATTCCGACTGTTGGGTTTCCTTTTGAATCAGCATAGATGGCATTTACAAACCCCTCATGTGCCATCAGGTTATTCGCGCACATGGACATATAGATACCATTGTACGTTTTAGTCGAAGGTATGCTCAACCTTGTTGTTGGGCCGATGTTGGTATGTGAACCAGCATTCCCACCGGTGCCCAATGTGCCAGGGTCATTATAACTATGAATAGTGCCATAAGGCGTATCATGATCATTCCAGCCTGGTCCTGAATTCGGATCTGTATCTGACAAATTAATCCCTCATAGAAAGTAAAATAAACACTGTATTTAAATACAGTAATCAGACTGTATTCTTGAAAGGGAGTTGTATCAACAGATGCCAATCGTGCTAACCATGGCACAACAAGAGCCGAAGTGGGAATATCTTCAACCGTTCACAGGGACAAAATTTAGCTGGGGTAAATTCTAGGAAAAGCAATGAATTATCTCGTTAACATGATTTTTCTCACGGTTTGCCCATGACCCCCTTATCAGATTGGCTTCGAAGCGACTGGTGCGTTTTTTGTGATGATATGGAGCTGGTCGCAGAAGAGTTTGAAGTTGTTGAGGTTCTGTGAACCGGACAAAGTTTCTGCATCTCAGATGAGAAAATCATCTTAGCATTTTGCTTATTGCAACCCATATCAATGTCCGCTTCTGGCACAAAGATGCCTGTCATGCTTGGTTAAAAAACAGGCTTAACGTAGGATATTTTCCGTTTTCCATGCGGACCCCTTCATCGACTAAGGTTATGGGCAGAATGCACTTATGCAGACGAAAAAGGCTAAATGGATCAGAAAGCCCAGCTTGCTAACACATTCTTTTTTTAATTATTTATTCGAGGCAGCAGTACCCATTCCTGGGCCTCCATCGTGGCCACCATTTGCCCCACCTTTTCCTCCTTGTCCACCATCTCCTCCTCCCCAACCGGCATCACCACCACGCCCCCCATTACCCGTGCCATCACCATTACCACCATCACCCCCATTGCCTCCACCGTCAGAACCCTCCCCACCATTACCGCCATTTCCATTAGAACCATCCCCGGCGTTACCTCCATCGCCGCCGCCCCCGCCGTCAGAGCCATTGCCACCATCTCCATCATCAGCAAGCGCAAGATGCGTAGAGGATATAAATAATAATGGCCTTAGTGAGTATTGAATTACAACAAGAGCTGGGCGAATTAACACGGAAACGAAAAGTAAAGGTAAAGCCATAAGGGTCTTATTTTTCATAAAGTTATCCTCATAAACATTACATCATTTCTGTTTTATCAAGCTTGGTTGCCGCCATCTCCACCATCCCCGCCGGAAGAATTGTTTCCGCTACCCCCATCCCCGCCGTCACCACCATCTGCGCTGCCATTTTGTCCGTTACCCCCATCCCCGCCATCTCCCCCTGATGAGTTAGAACCGCTACCACCGTCTCCGCCATTTCCCCCATTGGCTCCATTCTGTCCGCCGTTCCCCCCATTTCCTCCATTAGATCCATCTCCGCTCCCTGCATTTCCTCCATTTCCTCCATTTCCTCCATTTCCTCCATTCCCGCCATTCGGACCGTTACCCCCGTTGCCACCATTCACACCATTCCCACCATCAGCAGTAAAAATCATTCCTGAATTATTGGGTGGCTTTTGGTCTAGTTTATAATCTATGGGATAAGTTTTATCAGAACCGTTCTGACCATTAATGCCATTGTGTCCATCAACCCCATTTCTTCCAGGTGAATTATTTTTGTTACCACCATTTTCTCCGTTACCACCATTGCCTCCATTGACACCACCGTCTCCACCTCGACCTCCGGAAGAATTATTACCACTACCGCCATCACCACCTTTACCACCATTAGCGTCGCCATTCATTGATGGTGAGTTGTTATTGTGTTTACTATGTTTATGATAGTGAGAATGAATGTATTCACTCGAAAAACTACGTAGTGGCAGTAGGGCAAGGATTAAAATTGTTGGGCCAGCTAATAAGCTGAGTGTTTTTTTTATTTTCACTTTAACCTCCAGATTTAAAGGCCTGATTTACGGGCCTAATCTTACCAGCTAGAATAAGCGATTACGCTTAAATTCATACAGTTATCCAATTATGGGGTTTCAGGGTTCGCCGTCAAAACCCGATAAAGTGGATGAAATGTGGATGCCTCCGCGCAAGGGATTTAACGCCGTAGCATCCTGTAAGTAGTCTGGAGCAAGATGCGCATAAGTCATAGTTTGCTGAATGCTGGCATGCCCTAATATCCTTTGGAGTGAAATTATATTCCCTCCGTTCATCATAAAATGCGCTGCAAAGGTATGCCTAAGTACGTGCACTGATTGCCCTCTCGGCAAATCAGGTTTGATCGCACGCAGCATTTCACGATACTTGGCATAGGTCACGCCAAATAGCGGCCCTTTCTTAGCATTTTTAACAGTCTCCTGAACCAAAGAAGAAACAGGCACCGTCCGCTTATGGCCGTTCTTGGTTTCGATAAAGGTAACTCTGCAATTCATAATATTTTCAGCCTTAAGCTTAGTGGCTTCACCCCATCGCGCGCCCGTACTGAGACACAGGATTGTTAAGCGATAAGCGTCAGAGTCATCTTTTAGCGCGTCGAGTAACCTGCTGATTTCTTCTGAAGTCAGGTAGGTCATTTCTACGTTCTTTTCCTTGATGGGCTTGATGGACCTCATTGGATGCTCACCGTGAAAATTGCCAGCCTCTATCAGAACATTAAACATCCCACTCAACACTGTCATATCTCTATTGATGGTGGATGCCTTAACGCCCTGAAAAAGCCTTTCGGAGCGGTATTTGAGCAGCAGATTTTTATCAAGCTTAATCACCAATGGATCTCCCATCCCGCTCGCAAGACGCTGTAACGCCCTTTTCCGTTTTTGGCCGAACCCCAAATTGCGACCGTGGAATTCCCACCAAGGTTCGATAAGGTCAGATAAACGCCTAGCATCTGTAGGTTTTGCCATCCATTCCTTATTATGGAAATTCGCCAGCACGTATTTTTCAAAAGCCACGGCATCGGCTTTTTTATCAAAAACCCTCTGAACGCGCCGTCCTGCGGTTCCTTGAGGTCGTAAATCCACTTTGTAACGTCCACCGTTGAGCGTTTTAATCGACATGATTTCGCCCTCCGGTTCTGCACACCATACGTTTACCTGTAAGGCGAACATAATCTCTATATATGCTTAGCCAATTTTCCTTACGGAAGCAGATGATTCTGTTTTGTCTTGCCCAAAGTGTGCGAGAGCCGGTGCGATTTGTCCGGATTCCGGAGCAATCTTACCGGTCATAAACCACAGCGTGTACTTTTCAAACAGAGGGTGATTGAGGATATCAGTCACTACCTGAGCGTTAGGAATTGTTTTATCCTCCTCATAACGCCACAAGGCATTACTAGGAATACCAAGCATTTCAGCAGCTTCCACCCTACTGGTTATCCTTTCGCTTTCTCTCATAATTTTCAGCTTCTCACCAATTGTGATTTTCATATTGCATTTCTCAAATGTTGGGGGCATTATTGCCAATATCAGTCACGTAAAGGGGTATACTTTTGAGTAATACCCCAACTTGGGAGAATATCATATGAATGAAGCAGAATTGAGGAAGTTGTTTAAGATCCCTGACCCCGTTACAGCAGCTGAATTTGCCCGTCGTACGGGTAAAACTGAATCAGCGGTAAGGCACATGATTGACCGCCGCCAATTACCACTGGTGACAGAGCGTGAAATCATTGGGGCTTCAGGTGAACACCCAGGCAGCACCAGGCGATTACTTATCCTCTGGAATGAGTGGGAAGAAATGGTTTTTGAAGCGACTAATCAGCGGCCGCCTGAGCGTCACGAATGGCGTAAGCAATGGATAAAAAAAGCTGAAAGTTTTGCAAGCGATCTCGGCGTTTCATCACTGAATACATGCGCGGTTTAAGCGATGCACTATTCAATTCAAGAACTAAGCCGCCATTCATCCATTTATCGCGGCTTCATCATTACCCGCCGCCCGAAAACGGTTATCAGCAAGATTGCCCGTTATGAGGTCACACTCGGCGAGCAATCTTTCGGGTTATTCGACGCGCAGGCCCAGGCGACTGGGTACATTGATGGTTTGTTGCATATGAATTCAATGCGGTTAAATAAATTCCGACTAACAAAGACACCAGCAGATTCAAATAAAATATCCTCGGAGATAAAAATGGATAATACAAAACAAACTGATAATAAAATCCCCAATTGCCAAAAACTCTATTTTCATGGTGCCCATGCGGGAAACATTCATTACACGATTGATACTTGGGGAATGAACAGCCTCGAAAAAGAGGCTGTTATTAAGCAACAATTAGAGGAGTTTATTTCCGGTCTAAATGTTAATTGGAAAGGTTTACAGGTCGATAAAATCTGAGCTTAAAACATTCAGATCTGCAATTGCTTTGACCGTAGAGTCTTTCATTGGATCAAGAGTCGTAGAGAAAGAATTCATAGTTTTCAAAAAACTCTCTCTGCTGCTGCCTTCAAGTGAGGCGCCAATTGCGCAAACCATAACTTCAAGTGCGAAAAGCCTGTCACCTGTCGAATGCTTTTTGCGGGATTCTTCAGCTGTGTTGAGGAATTCCCTCATTTGTTGGCTATCCATAGATATTCCTTTTCTGTTGGTAAATGTTGTGCCTGCTCTGCTCTCGAAAGTTTCACAGGCATGCCTATGTTATCACAGGGAAAACGTGCCGGGTGCAGGCTATATCTCGGCATCTTTTAAAATTGATGGAGATCAATATGCGTACCCCATTTCTCGCAGCTGGTAACAAAGTTCTGAACATGTACGAACGTCGCCAGTTAGTTGCGACCGTAAAAGCACCGGCACACTCAGAAAGCGAAATCTACTGGGCCTGTGAAAAGCTGCGTGACATTGCCGCAGCCGCCGCTTACGCAGGCAGCGCAGAGGCCGTAACACTGAGTGCAACAGCGGAACTTTGGAGCAAGTCACACAGAATGCCCGAACCTTTCACCGTTATTTTCGACGAGGCTTAATGATGGAACTAATCCAGTGCCCTTCCCTGGCTAATATGCTGACCAAAGGCCAGCAAGTTACGCATCGTGCTCACCAGCGCGGATGGATTGAAACCCCAGACGGTCGTTTCTTCCAGCCTAAAGCTACAGATGTGCAATTCGTAATCGGCCGGCGTCTACCTTTCATGTCCCGCCCTCAAAATAAACGTCGTTGGTTCGCCCGGTTGATGGGTATTTTCGCGTAGTTTATGGCAGGAGGATTTATGCAGGCTTCAAATAATCAGCATGTTGCCCCGTTACCGTTTAAAGAATTCCAGATAACGGCCCGCAAACTTTTTAAACGTCATGAAAATATTGCATTGCGTCGGTTCAATACGGCAAGTGATGATTTTAAATTTGTTGTGCTGACGTTATCAAACCGCCGGAAAGCCAAACTATTTACCCCGTCTGATATCGGAAAACCTTTCGAAGATTTCAGCGAATATCAGCGGGAAATGATAATCGACTCAATGAATAGCCTGTCCAAATGGGGGCACGCACTACCTAATTACATTTCGGCGTCTGACCGAATTCTAGATATTTAAACCAACCGATTTTTTTATATAGGCGCTCACGCGTCAGGCTTTCTGCATCCAAAAATCAGCGAATCTGAGGATACACTATTAACAATAAAACTAACGACAGGGGCCGCACGGCCCCCAGTCCACCACCTGTATACCCCGGCAATGCTGACACATTCGCTGGGGTTTATACGTGGAATGCCCCTTTAAAAGCGATTGGCGTAGACAAAGTACCATCGCCGGTTATTGCCACCTTGCCTGTTGAACAGCATCCCGCCGTTGTTGCTCACCTCAAACGCCTGGAAAAAAAAGGCGTACAAGAATTTGACGAAATCAGCACGGTATTGCGCGATCTGCTTCAAGCCCGCGCAGCTGCCGAGCGAAGCGCATATGAGCGCGAACAGTCTACATGGTCAAAATCACCTGAAGGTGTCGAAGCACGTTTCCATGAACAGCCGTTTTTTATCCGCGCCTCCTTTGAAAAAAAAATAGCCTGGCTTCGCAATAATCGCGGGACTAAGCACACCAATGCGTTTTTGATGGGCACCATCAAGAATGCATTGTTGCGCCTGGAGGCCGTCCGTAAATACCACGGCGTCAGCACCGGCCACGACTCCGAATTCATCGCGTATTACCGCCCGTCATATTGCCACCTGGCTGAGTTCTCTAAATCCAGAGTCAAAACGCTGGGTAACGAAATCGCCGGGCGTCTGAATGAAATGTTCACGACGGCCATAGACGAACGCGGTGGTAACGCCGCCGCCCTTCCTGACGCTGAACTGTTATTTATTTATCGTCATATGGCCGTGGAGGTTCACGCGTTGCGCGTGCGGCCACCGTTCTGGAAGGTAATCAGCCCGTTATTCAATCCGCCTGAACTGCCGCCTGAACCGCTTGACCGTGCTGTTTTCGTGTCAGCTATGGCTCGCATGATTAACCCAGACTGGTGGGAGCGCCAATTGTGGCGGCTGCGTGGCGACTGGAGGGAAAACCAACTCCGCGCTATGGGCAATGTTCACAAAAGGGCCACGCCCTACATCAGCCGCGACGCGCTGGCCGACTGGCTGGAGCAACGCAGGAAAAACCGTGAGTTTTTTAAATCACACGAACTGGAGGACGACGAAGGGAACCGCGTATCTCTGGAATCAATGGTCGATGCCAGTATCAGTAATCCGGCGATCCGTCGTCACGAACTTATGGCCCGCATGAAAGGCATAGAATTTGTCGCCCAGTCACGTGGCGACGTCGGCGTTTTTTATACCATCACCTGCCCGTCGAAATACCACGCCACGAATGCCAGCGGCCACGCTAACCCGAAATGGAATCACAGCGACGTTAAGCAGGCGCAAAAATACCTTACCAATCTTTGGAGCCGCATCGGTTCGAAGCTGGGGCGGGAAGGCTTGCGGATTTACGGTTTCCGTGTGGCCGAGCCACACCACGACGAAACACCGCATTGGCATCTTTTGCTGTTTATGCGCCCAGAAGAACGCAACACGATCACCAGCATCATGCGCGGTTATGCCGTCAAAGAAGACCGCGCCGAACTGGGTAAACGCACCGGCGCCCGCTTTACGGCCAAACGCTTAGACCCTAAGAAAGGCAGCGCAACCGCTTATATAGCGAAATACATTTCGAAGAATATCGACGGTTACGCACTGGACGGCGAAAAAGACCATGAAACCGGCAAGCCACTGAAAGAAACTGCACGCCTGGCAATGGCCTGGGCATCCCGTCACCGCATCCGTCAGTACCAGCCAATCGGCACACCACCGGTCACGGTATGGCGGGAACTGCGCAAACTGAATAATGCGCTGCAAGCTGAACTGATTAAGTCGCGCGGGTATAAGCGCGGCCAGCGCCTGTTATCTGACCCTGAAATGGACGCGGTAATGGCGGCGGCGGATGCAGGTTGTTTTGCTACCTACATCATGAGACAGGGCGGCGTGCTCATTCCCCGCGAAAGTTACGCTGTGCGCCTGGCTTACCACGACGCTGACAAGCCGAATGCTTACGGCGAAATCGTAGAGAAGATTTTCGGTATTTTCTCGCCGCGTCTGGGCGAGGATTCCCGCGTTTGTACCCGTCTTAAAACATGGACGATTGTCGCCAAACTCAAGACGCAACCCGCCGAAGATATACGCGAAACCCAGGAGGTTTTGACCTTACCGGACGGCCCCGCCGTCCCTTGGAGTTCTGTCAATAACTCTACGAGTGAAGGAGATCCCATCGAAAATCAGATAATTAATAACCCTAACTCTCTCATGGATAGTGCGGGTTTTGATGTAATCATTGATGATGGGCGTAGCAAGATGAAGGATATGATTCGAAACCAACCAACATCACCTGGGCTAGCCATCAGTAGTTGAAAGCGAATATTTGGCTTCTCATAGACTATGTTACTATGATGAAGAACAACGCAACGACTTCCCGTCTAGTTAAGCAGTAATAAACATTCCAACTTTGTACTCAAAATAATATTTTTAGCATTAGATAAGCGAACTGATGCGTGTGTAAAATGAGCTTTTGGTCAGGAACTGTTAATGATGAAATTTTTATTGTGCTTTGTGACATTCTTAGCATTAATTTTATACTGTTTGGCCAGTTCGTATCTCGAAGGCCCGTTTACTGGTTGGTCAAGAGAGGAGTTGGGTCAGTTTGGAGACTCTTGGGGCGTTATTACATCTGTTTTTTCAGCATTCGCATTTATAGGCGTAGTATTTACCGTTCACTCACAAAATGAATCTTTAAAAAAACTAAAGTCTGACTCTGCTAAACAAGACGAATTCCTCAACACCCAAAAATTCGAAAACAATCTTTTTCAAATGCTGAATCTGCTCCAAAGCCTCATCAAGGATATGGATGTAAGGGTCTCAAGAGGTGAACAGAAAAATATTATAATACATACTGGTAGAGATGTTTTTTCTTATTTTTACAAAGGACCTTTTTCTAATGAATGCTCTAGTAATAGCGTGGCCGAATATGCGGTTTTTTCTGATACACCGCTATATATTCAACAACTCGGTCGAGCATTTGACACTTTTTATGAATCCAAACAACAGGATTTAGGTCATTACTTTAGATTTTTATATAATATCTTTAAATATATTGATGATTCAAACATTTCGATGACTGATAAAATCAAGTACTCAGGGATAGTAAGAGCGCAAATTTCAGACTACGAACTCTTACTTCTTATGTATAATTGCTTATCTGAACATGGAAAACCCTTTATAAAGTACATTCAAAAGTACAAACTATTAGACAATATCCCTTTTAATAAAATGATTCACAAAAAGCATTGTTTATTTTTGCCAATTGAATGCTTCGGGGCACAGAGTAAAATAATTGAAAAATTAAGACCTTCCAACCCCGCCTAACAAAAAACTAAAATCTATATCTTTCTTTAAAGCCCCGTACTTGGCGGGGCGAACATGTTAAGAGAGAGTTTAAAATGGTCGCAGGGAGTTATTAGTAACCATCACCACCCAATGGATCAAGCATGTGTATCATTGATAAGTTACCATGATTGTATTTATAAATATTATCATCTAGGAAGATGTTTATGGCATTAAGTTGGCCATTAACCCTCCTTGCGAATTCATCTTCAAATTCCTGAGTAACTATACCGCCATCAAAATAAGATGCTATTCTAGAGTCATTTTGACCGATCATTTCTATCCCTGCTTGAGTATCAAATGCGTCTGGATTATCACTTGAGAAGTTCATTACATGATTATTATTAAATTCATCTAAAGAAATTTGACGATTCTTCATGTATCCATTTATTAAACTTTGTATGTCATCATCTAAAAGGTTAATTAAAGATGTCTGAAAGTCATCAGTGCTGTAAGTTATTGTTTGGTGTATACCCTCTAAATCTAATAGATAATCGGGTAGATTATCGTCTGTATTAGTCATCATACCTATACTGTAAACCCCATTATCTATTGCTATAGCAATAGCAGTAGATTCTATTATTTTTCGGAAATCAGGCCCTTTAAAAGTTTTAATGTAACCATCATCACTTAATAAGTTTAGTGATTTAAGTTTTGGCAAAAGATAAAATCTTGCAAAATTCTTATCATCTATAGATGAGAGCATTTTAAGTACCTGCTCAAAAAAACGAGCCTTCGTTTTATCTTCTAAAATATTATTATAAAACTTTTCCTTAGTTGCTTCATCGAAGGTTACAATAGCTTTAGCTGTAAAAAACTCTTGGATTGAACGATGAATGTATACATAGCGGTCATAACCATCCATAACAACTATATTTGTTCCATTAACAACATCATCCATTATTAACTCAGAAATATCTTCTTTACTGATAAAAGATGTAGCTTGGTGAAAAAAATCTCTTAATGAAACCTCATTAAATGAGTTGCAACCTTTAATAAAACTCAAATAGCTAAATATTGAGAAGCAGGTTTCTAGTTTGTTATTGGATAAATTAGTTAATTTATTCCTAGTAAAGTTTTTATTTTTATCATGCTTATACATTAACGATAAAAATAATACACCGTAAAAATCAGTAATGGATCTTGGCTCATCAGTGAATGACAGGTAAGTTAATATAAAAATACTAGTTAGTATTGGAGTATTTATTGTTTCACTTAAAAAAGCATTCTTTTCGATAGTGTCAATAATTGTATTTGCGAAAGAAACTTCAGGCACTACTTTATGGACTATCGACTTTACGGTTTTAAGACTTAATTTATCCACATAATAATCTTCAACTCCAGAGGTCTTAGATAACTCAGTATCAGGCCGCGTCGTTATAATAGATGAGCATGAGTAAATGTAATATGAGTCAGTTATTAGCTTTAAAACCTTTAATCGCCTTGAGATATCCACCTCATCAAAACCATCAAAATAAAAAACTCCCCTGCCAGAAGCCAGTAATTCTTTAACACCTGAAGGCTCACAACAAACCCCATAACTCAATAAATGTTCCATCACCAAATCGATGCAGCTAAGGTTTTTATCGTAATCACAATCCCTCAAAGTAATAAAAAAAGGAAATCTATCGGCTGCAATCATTTCCTCGATAAACAACTTTCTCATTATAGTTGTTTTGCCCTGACCTGCACTACCAGTTATAGAAAGGCAACCATCTACTTTCAAAGTAGTTCCATCAGTGATCAATATTTCTTGACCACGAACACGATTGCTTATACTCAACGGAACATAAATATCATTTAAGCTTATATCCCGACCATCTCCGTTTAAAGTCTTGAATGTCATAATTCTGGAAATGACTTTATTTTCGTAACTTTCAGCAAGGCTTTGAGTTTTCAATTGTGCGACAATACTTGCTGCTTTAGTAAAACCAGCAGAAATAAACAATTCAGTAAGTTTTGTTGCGCATGTTCTAACCAAAGACTTATCTGTTGAAATGATATTTTTAGACCAGATAACCATATTACTTCCTTTTAATTTTCAAGGTGATTTTGTAATAAACCCAGAGCTAATTGTTTTTCATCTGGCTTAAGCTGTTCAATCAGGAATTTCACCAACTTGTTGCCAGTTAGCCCGCTGGGACTCAGTGAGTGTGAGAACGTCGCGTTAAAAACGAACGTATGGCCGCATTCAACTTCTGAACAGCCGCAGTATAAATCCGCCAGTTTCTTATCTTTCCAGTCAGATTTACGAATGGTGGCCGGTGATCCACACTCAGGACAATTAATTTTAAAGATGCGCATGATTCCACCCCCGCACGCCAGTGCCAATAATGAGCCTGATTTTAACTTATCTGCGCTCATTTTTCGCCCTTATCCGGGCTAATTACCGGAATATCGACGTCGAATCTCAGGTGTAAATGTGGAGGGATTTCCCGGTCGGTGTTGATGCCGTTCATAAACTTACGTTGAAGCGGGATCACCTCGTCCTTGCGATAGGTTTCGCGGGCCGTTTCCGGGTTCCCCATAACGGCGCCGTTTGTCGGGATAATACCGGCCAGACCAGCCGGGAATCGGTGGGCAGTAAAAACGTCCTGTGCGGTAATCCCTTTAATATTCGCAAACTCGTCTTTCGCGCTAACCTCGCCGACCGGCAAAAGCTTCACCCCGTCCGGATCACCTTTCGGAATGTTGATAAACATATTGCGAAAATTGCCCAGCCCTTTGGACTGCTCAATCTTAGTTTTGATTTCGGCTTCCACTTCGCCGGTGATGTTCGGGTCATTGGCATAGAGAATAAAGCCCATATGTGCGCCGTTGTTGTAGTAACGACGCCTGAAAATCGTCGCCTCACTGTTGAGTAACACAGAATGGATGCCGCCGATGTAGTCCGGCAATCCGTAAACCTGTTGGCGTGGGTCATACATTTTGAAGAACACCACGTCGCGCGGCTCGTATACCAGCGGTGGCCCCTCCTGCAATACAGCAAACTCCCCCGTTTTTCGGCAACGCAGATACAGCGACGGCAGCGGAAGCAGGTCGATCACCTCCCCAAATACGTTACGAATTTTCAAAACGGCCACGTCCCCGAAGGTCAGGTAGTCGAAAGCCATTTGTTCGACCTGGTCACTGGACAACCCGCCCCCCAGATAGCCACCGGCCACCATGTTACGCCGTGCATACAGCACGCCGCCGTGCTGGCCGTTAAGGTTCGGCAGCTGTGCTAGGGCCATACGGTCAATTGGCAAACTCCAATGATCATAGGCATTGTCATACCAGATATTCAGGTAATCCGTGCCCGTCGTGAGAATGGGTTCCGGTTCGCCGAAGGTGATAACGCTGCCCTTACCAGCCATCGGGGAAAATGTTTTCGGTCGCGCAACTGCGGCGCCGTGCTGTTTTTTTTGCTTACGCTGTTTCGTTGTCATGCTGCTTGTCCAAAGGCCCAGGTAGACGGGCGGTCAAATTCGTAGTCGATTGGTTCATTTATCACGGCGTGAGAAATGGCGAAGAACACGTCCGCGTGTCCGGTGGCGTCCGAGCGTTCGGCGACGAACGTCAGCGCGTTGCCGCTGGCCGTTGTCGTCCGACGTATAGCCATGAAACTGGCCGGGATTTCGGCGCGTTCATTATTCGTTTCGTCCTGGGCATCTTTGGCCCACTCGATGCGCTTACGCTCCACCACGTCGATCATCTTCATCACCAGACGGTTTTTACTCTCGACGCTGTACAAAATGGCGTTGGCTTCACGCGGCGCAAACTTCGTCACCAGGTCATACACCCCTTTACCGATGCCGGTCGTATCGATGCCGATATAGGTGATGTTAAATCGGCGCATCAGCTGTTTGATCTGCTCGGCCTGCCAGCTGAAATTAAGCCCCTGCCATTGGTAAATGGCGAGAACGCGGAAGCGCTCGCCGTCGTGTATCGGCGGGGCCACTATCACAAAGGTGGAATTGTCCCCCGACCGCGACGGGTCAAAACCGGCCCAAACCTCACGGTTTCCAAATGGCCGGGCGGCGGTCGTGTCGTAATCTCCCCAGGTTCCCGCATCCACTTCACACGCCACCAGGGCGGCCAGCTTGAACACTGCGTCCTTACTGTCGACGAACTGGCACATGTAAAGCATGGCGAAGGCGGTCGGATTGTATTTATTGCGCAGGCGCTCAATGTCGACCAGGGCGGCGAGTCCGCCTTCGATGGCGTCTTCCATGGTGATGATGTAACGCCAGATTTCATCCGGGCAGCGGATGCCCGCTTCTCGCAATGCCTTCTCTTTGGGAAAGACCTTACCTTTGCGTTTCGGGTCGTCCTCGCTCCACGCCTCCCCCGTCCACACGGTATAGGCCTGGTGAGTCTTCGCGCTGGGTGTTGAAAAATAGGTCGTGCGAAATTTGTTATGCGTCGCCATGGCTGACGCCACTTCGTGCAGGCGGGTGAATTTCGGGATCCAAAACACCTCGTCACCGTACAGGTGGCCGTTAAAGCCCTGCGCCGTGCTGGCATTGGTAGACAAAAACCGCAGAACGGCGCCGTTGCTGAGTCGGATATTTTTCCCGGTCAGCGTCACGCCGAAATGTTGCTGTGCAATCTGGACGATGTATTCGCGGAAGATTTCGGACTGTGCGCGAGAGGCCGAGAAAAAGACCTGATTGTCGCCACTGATGACCGCGTCTTCGAAGGCTTCCCAGGCAAAATAGTAGGTCATGCCTACCTGGCGGCTTTTCAGGATAAACCGCCAGTCTTCATCCTTGTGCTCACGGCAATGCATCTGGTAGTCGAACAGATGTTCACGCGCCCACTCGTCGAGCATTTCCGCCGTGATGCCGGACACGTCGTTTTTCTTATAGCGGCGTTTGCGCCCCTCTTCTGGTTCACCATCCGGGCCGTGTCCGCCCTCATAGCTCGCCGTGCTTTTGGCTTTAATCTCGGCCATCTTCTCGGCGTGCTTATTGTGCTGGGCCATCAGCTTGACGTGCTGGGCGACCAGGTCGCGGAGTTCTTCCAGTTCCAGGGAGGTTTTTTTCTCCCGGCGCGTCAGCTGGTCAATGCGCCGGGCGATCACATGCTCGACGGATTCGACCGGCAGCAGGGATGCCCACTGGCCGACGTCCGCCCAATGGTAAATGGTACGCGGCGGGAGGTTTAATTCCTGCGCGATATCTTTCGGCTGCCAGCGTTTAATATATAAAGCGCGGGCGGCCTCTTTTATTTCATCTGAATATTTAGCCATGCGGCTATTATGACGGGATAAAACAAAGCAATTCATCATTAAATATCGGCAATAGTAGGTTAACGCCTTATATCCGAATGCACCCGAAATAAAGTGGGTGCGCGTTATCCCTCAATTCGTAATACTGCCCTCCACAGAATACCGTCTGATAAATTCATTAATTATTAAGGTCAGTTATGCCGCAACCTAATTACCGTACTGAATGGCTTTGCATTGCCACGTCGGGCCAGGCTGTAGACGGTCGCGTCATTGAAGCGCAATGGCTGAATGATGCGGCAGAAACTTACACCCGTAACACTTACACCGCCATGATTTGGCCGCACCACCCTCAGTATGATTTAGGCGAACGCGAATTCACCTGCAACCTGGGCGAGGTGGACGCGCTGAAAGTGGAAACCGAAGGCGACGTCACCAAGCTTTACGCCCAGCTCATTCCAAATCAGTTTTTAATTGATGCCAACCGGATGGGGCAAAAGCTATTTACCTCCGCTGAGTTTATTTCTGATTTCGCGGGCAGCGGTAAAGAATATTTATTCGGCCTTGCTGTAACAGATATTCCCGCCAGTCTGGGAACGGAAAAATTAAAGTTCATTTTAGCGGGCGAAGAAAAAGATGCCGCGCGCGGAAGTTTAGAAACGTTCAGCCTCGGCACGTTAAAAAATAATAAGGCTGAAAAGAAAGAATCCTCTTTATGGGCGAAGTTATTTTCCTCCCGCAAAGAGTTTACGCCAACGCCAGAACCCAATACCGACACTGAAACCAACAAGCCCACCGAGGGCGAGGAACAAAAGATGGATGAGTTAAAAGCCCTCTTAGAACAAATGCTCAAAATGATGCAAGACGGCCAGGCAGCTGCCGAAGGTGAAAACACCGACGCAGATACACCGGAACTGGCCGCCGACGAAGTCGCCGACGTTGCCGAAAATATCGCGGATGCCGCCGAACAGGTTGCAGAACTGGCCCAAGACGTTGCCGAGAACCCGGAAGACGAAGTCAAAGCGGCAGAATTTACCGTTGCGAAAGCCAATCTGGTGAAAGCCATGAAGGCGTTTAACGTCAAACCGGTAAAAGCATCCCGCCGTGAGCGTCGCCAGTTCAGCGCACAACGCCGTAAAGCAGATAAAGCCCAAACGCCGACCGACGTGTTTACCCAGTTCTCCGCGCAGCTGACCGACGTCATGACTAGGTTATCAGCGAAGGAAAACGACGGGACGCGACGCCCTGGCAGTGCGCCGGGTGGCAGTAATAAACCGTTTGATTTCGTCTAATTCGCTCGTTTTTTAGGAAATATAAATTATGCGTTTAACCCCCAAAGCCGAGGCGATGCTTCATAAGTACGCCGCAGGGCTGGCAAAAGCTAACGGCCAACACAGCACCTCCCGTTATTTTTCCCTGACGCCACCGAAGGAAACCCAGCTTCGTGACGCACTGTTGCAACAGTCGGAATTCTTACGCCTGGTCAACGTGATGGACGTCGACCAGGTCAACGGCCAGGTTGTCAGCACCGGTAAACCCGGCATTTATACCGGTCGTAAAAAAGATGGCCGCTTCACACGCCCGATGGGCGTTGATGGCAACGATTACAAGCTGGTTGAAACAGATTCAGGCTCATACCTGCCTTATTCCCTGCTGGTTATCTGGGCCAATTCCGGCAGCGAAGACGAGTTCTTCCAGCGCATTCAGGCGTTCAGTAATGAATCCTTTGCGCTCGACATGTTGCGCGTCGCCTTCAACGGTATCAGCGCCGCTGACGATACCGACCCCGATAAAAATCCTAACGGTGAGGACGTCAACGTCGGTTGGCACCAACTTGTAAAAGACCGAGCACCCGCGCAAATCATCACCGGTGACATCACCATTGGTGGCCCGAACGCTGATTTTATGGGCCTCGACGCAGCGGTCACAGACTTAGTGCATACCAGTATTTATGAGCCTTACCGCAATGATCCGCGTCTGGTTGTTCTGGTATCTGCTGACCTTATCGGCGCTGACGCCACCACCATGATGAACATGGTTGATCGCCCGACCGAGAAAGTGGCCGCGCAATTAATCAACCGTCAGATTGCTGGCCGCGTTGCCTATACGCCACCGTTTATGCCGGAAGGTCGTTTAGCCGTCACTACCCTGGACAACCTGCATATCTACACACAAGCAGGTACCCGTAAGCGTAAAGCCGAGTGGAACGATGACCGCAAGCGCTTTGAAAACAGCTATCTGCGCATGGAAGGTTATGCGGTTGAGCACGATGAACTGTATGCCGCTTACGACAAACTGACGTTAGCGACTGGCACAACCGAACCAGCGGCTACCAACAAACCAAACGAAGGCGAATAAATATGGCCATGTCCCCGTGTCAACGCCACCGAGCCCAGGTTAAGGCCGCCAAAGCGCTGGACAACCGCGAAGCGCTCACCGCCTCTCCGGTCAGTTTCCACCTGCAAAAGCTGGAACTGCAAAGCGACGTCACGCAGCTGCGCAGCCTGCCGCGCACCGAAGACCGCGTCGAGTTCAAGCGCGATCACCTGCTGCCGCGTTGGTTGCCGACCGTAGAAGCCTACCTCGCCGGTGATAAGAGTTATGCAAATCCGGCCCTGGTGTACTGCGTGATCTGGCTGTTTGACACCGGGGAAATGGAAAAGGCGCTCGACTGGGCAGACGCGGCCATCGCCGAAGGTCAGGCCATGCCTGAAAACTTCAAAAGCACCTTACCGGCGTTCGTGGCCGATACCGTCATGGAATGGGCCATCACCGAGGCGGAAGCCGGTCACAGCCTGGAACCCTACTTCACCCGGACGTTTAACAACATCCGCGACAAGTGGCGGTTGCATGAAGACATCAACGCCAAATGGTTCAAGTTCGCCGGGCTGTACATGCTGCGCGACGAGAACGGCAAGCCGCGAGCCACCGCCGTGGAGGACGTCGACACGCTGGAACAGGCCGACGCCCTGCTCGCCCAGGCGGAAAAGTACAACCGAAACGCCGGTGTAAAAACCATGCGCGAAAAAATTCAGGCCCGCATTAACAGCCTGGTCGCGCAGTAACGACTACCGCTAGCCGGGGCGGGCGCGGTGGAGGCATAAAGCCCGTAAAGCTTTTTGGCCGTGGAAACCGTTAGCCCGCTTCTCACATTTTTAGAGGTGTACCCGATGAGCGCCCCAAGTTTCAGCATCAGCGGCACGCCGGTGACGTATCAGAACGACACGATCACCAACGGCGTGGCCTTCTGGCCCGATTTGAACCTCGCCGAGTTTCAGAAATCGCGCACCCTGCCCGCCGACCTGCCGCCAGAGATTGCAGGCGTGGCAGTACTGGCCGCCATTGCTGAGGTCAACGACACGCTGGGCGACGTGGTCACCTACTGGACAGGCAAGGGAAACACGAAAGCTAAGGACGTGCCCGGTGCAACGCTGGGCGATGAAAATCAGCTGACGGCGCAGTACAAAAAGGCCGTCTATGCCAGGGCGAAAGCTGATTTGCTGGGGGAGTTCGCCACCATCGGGCGCCGTGAATCGCATCCGGGACAGGAAAGCACCGACACCCGCGCCAACCTGCTGGCCGAGGCGGCTTACGTCATGCGCAACATGTTGCAGCTGCCGCGCGTCGGGGTGCATCTGATATGAGCCAGTTGGAGAGCCTGACCGCATTCATTACCGCGAACCTGCCCCCGGAAGCCATGCAGATGTTTGAAAGCGCGATGGACGATTGCGAGATCAGCCGCAACGCCAAAGCGCTGGGACTGGGGCAAAGGCGCATCGGGATATTGCGATACAACGCGCATTTATCCTGGGACAACTTCCCTTACCGGCGTTTTTCGCCCGGCGTGGTGTATGCCCTGGTGTTGGCGTGGATTGATGAGTACGCCAACGAACTGCACGGACAGTTAAATCTTCCCGACCCCACGGTCGACCCTGAGTTTGACGATGAAGGTTCGTGCATTTTGGACATCGTGGTCGCCCTGGCTGACCCGATCATCATCAAACCCAGCAACACCGGAGCGATACCGTTCAAGGGTGAGCGCTGGGAGCTGGTCGGCGCCGAAGTCTGGACAGCGACAGAGGCCGAGATAGTGACGCAGCACGCGGGTGAATCGTGATCCGCGGTGAACTGAATAAACGTCAGCTGCAAAACCTGCGTGCGGCACTGGCCGCCGCTGATTTACCGCCGAAGAAACGCCAGCGCCTTTTATGGCGTATCGCCAAACTCGGCATCATCGTGGCGGCCAAACGCAACCAGCGGAATCAGGCGAACCCGGACGGTACGCCCTGGTCACCGCGAAAACGCGGCAAGGGCAAGATGCTGCGCGGCCTGCCTAAACTGCTGGCCGTGCGTGAAATGCCCGAAATTCAGGGCGTCAGGATTTACCTCAAGGGCGGGAATTACCGCAACGGGACGAAGCCCATTGCGGCGGGCGTGGTCGGTGCGGCGCAGCAAAACGGCACCCGTACCACCATGAGCGCCGATAAGGCCCCGCGAAAACCGCAGGCCAACCGGCCCGCGCTGCCGCGACAGGCTAAAAAGCTGCGCGCGCTGGGCTACAAAGTTCGCCAGGGAAAACGCTGGGTGAAGCCATCCAGCAAGAAAATCATGGAAACCATGAGCATGGCCCAGGCGGGGCTGCTGATTAAAAAATTACGGGGCACACCGTCAAAACGCACCTGGACGATTGATTTACCTGGCCGCGTGTTTTTAGGCGTAAGCAACGATGAATTCAACAAAATACTTGCGCGGCAATTGCAGGCGATCGGCTTCGGCTGGGACGTCAACGCGCAGGACATCACGGAGTAACCATCATGACCTGGCCTAATGTCAACGTCAGTCAGATTAACCGCTTCAACGGCACCACGACCGACGTCGAGCGCGTCGTCCTGTATGTCGGCTACGGCACAACCAACGTCGGGAAAACCCAGGCGTTAAACACCGGCAGCGATCTGGATAAAGCCCTGGGCGATAACGCCAGCCTGCTGAAATCCCTGGTTGCCGCCGCTGCGAACAACGCCGGTCAAAACTGGTTCGCCTTCGTTCACGTACTGGCGGCACCCGATACCGAGGCAGAAGACTACACGCCGGATGCCGACTGGATGGCCGCCATTCAGGCCGGGCAGAACGTGGCATCGGTCGAAGGCGTTGTCCTGGCATTCGATACCGAAACACCGGCCACCATCAACCGGGCTACGGAAATGCGATCCACCCTGCAAGCCAAATACGGGCGTTTCGTGTGGTTCGCGCTGTCCGTGGGCGGGCCGCAGTCTGCTGAAACGTGGGCCGACTACCTCACCCGCATGGCCTTGCTGCAAGAAGGGATCGCCTCTCCCGGTGTCCAGCTGGTACCGCGCTTGTGGGGGAGTGAACCCGGCGTTCTTGCTGGTCGCCTGTGCAACCATTCGGTGACCATCGCCGACAGCCCCGCCCGCGTGGCGACGGGTGCGGTGACCGCGCTCGGCAGCGACAGCCTGCCCAAAGACGGCACCGGCGTAGAGATTGATTTGGCCGTGCTGCAAGCGCTGGAAGCCAACCGGTTCAGCGTGCCGATGTGGTACCACGATTTCGACGGCATTTACTGGTCGGACGGTCGCACGCTGGACGTGGAAGGCGGCGACTACCAGACCATTGAAAACGTGCGCATCGTCGATAAAACGTCTCGCAAGGTGCGTTTGCGGGCTATCCCGAAAATCGCCGACCGTTCGCTCAACAGCACGCCGGGCAGCATCGCCGCCCACGTGACGTACTTTGGCAAGCCGCTGCGCGATATGGCGATCACCACCCAAATCAACGGGGTGGAGTTTCCGGGCGAAGTCAAACCGCCGAAAGACGGAGACATCAGCATCACCTGGTCGAGTAGCGTCAAGGTGCAAATTTTTATCGTGGTGCGACCGTACGAAAGCGCGAAAGAAATCGGCGTGAGTATCGAACTCGACACCTCACTGGAGAGCTAACCCATGACAGAACGCATTAGCGGCGGTTCGTTCGACGTGAACTATGACAGCGTCATGATCCACGTCGAAAACGCTACGGTGACCATCACCGACAACAGCACCGCCGTGCAAACGCGCGGCGTACCCAACGGCCACGTCAAAGGTTCAGTCACGGCAGACGTCGAAATCGAAGTCGACTCCCTGAACTTCAAGAAATTCACCGCCGTGGCACGTGCGGCGGGCTCGTGGCGTGACATCGCGGAAAAAGACTTCTTGTTCTACGCCAACGCGGGCGACGAAGAGGAAAAAATCGAGGTGTTTGGCTGCGTCCCTACGCTGTCCGACCTGGTCAACATCGCCCCGTCTGAGGCCAGCAAGACCACGAAGAAAATCAAATTCATGGTCACCAGCCCGGACTTTGTCGCGATCGACGGCGTGCCTTATCTGTCAGCCCGCGACACGCGCGACTTGAAAGGATAACGCAATGCCAAACGGTGAAACCTCACTCCTGACCAAGCTGCTGTTAATTGGCGCGGTCATTGGTCTGGGGCAACTCATGGTCAGCAATGAGCGCATTACGGTGCGCACCTTGCTGGGCCGGATAATTTTAGGGTCGGCGGTCGCACCGATCGCCGGGATTGCACTGCTGCAATTTGAAAACATGCCTGAACTGGCGGTGATCGGCATCGCGTGCGGTCTGGGGATTTTGGGCAGCGCGATCATCGAAGAGTATTTCAAACGCTGGCTAGACCACCGGCTGGCTAAAAAGAGGGGCGAGAACCCATGACACTGAGCCAAAAACAACAGCAGTTCACCCGCATGGTGGGCAAGTTGATCGCCTGGGCCGATGCCAACGGCTACGCCCTGACGTTCGGCGAAGCCTACCGCACGCCGGAACAGGCAAAGCTGAACGCCAAAAGCGGCGCCGGTATCGCCAACAGCCTGCACACCCTGCGTCTGGCCGTGGATTTTAATCTGTTTATCGGCGACGTCTGGCAGACCGACAGCCGCGCATTCTCGCCGCTGGGCGAGTATTGGGAAAGCCTGGGCGGGAGCTGGGGCGGTCGCTTCAGGTCAAACCCGGACGGCAACCATTTCAGCCTTGAACATAACGGGGTGCGCTAGTGCGTGCGCTGTGGGGGCAAATGCTCGTTTTCGCCGCCGTGTTTTATATCGGCTGGATTGCCCACGGCTGGCACAACGCAAAGTTAGAGCTGGCGGCCAGTCAGTCGGCGGAGAAAACCCGCGTGATTGTCACCGAAGCGACCCGGCAATCCGGGCAGGTACTGGAAGCCAAATTAGCGGAGCTAAAAGCCAATGAAATCCACACCGAGCGGGAAATCCGCACGGAAATTATTAAGCCGGTGTTTAGCAACGTCTGCGCTACTGATGAGTCTGTCCGGGTGTTCAACCAGGGCGTTGAACGCGCCGAGCGAACCCTATCAGGAAAATCAGCTGACCCTGTGCCCGGTCAACCTGCCCCGACTGGCGGGCAAAACCGGCACTGATTTTAACGCGGCGCTGACACGGTATTTTCAGCTGTATACCGACTGCGCCGCACGACATAACGCCCTGGTGGGCATCATCCGAGAACGTAAGGAATTAGAACAATGAGCATCCCAAAAAATAAAACCATCACCATGACCGTGGCCGGTGTCCAGTTGACCTTTGAGCCAAACAAGACCGCGTTTAATGGCCTGATGAATGAAGTCACCCAGACCAACAAAATGGCGCCCATGGTCACCTATCTGGGCCGCATCGTGTCGCCGGACTCAAAGGCCGCGCTCACGCAGCTGCTTGACGACTATCCGGGCGTTGAGCTGCAAATCGCCGATAAGGTGAATTCGATTTACTCGCCGCAGGTTGAGATTGAAATAAAAAACTAAAGGCGCGGGTAGCGGCCATCCGCGCCAATGCGCTGGAACAGTACCTGACGCTGCGCCGCTATTACCTGCCCCACGAAGACGATACCGAAGAAAGTCTCGCCCGCGCGTTGTGGCTTGACGAGTATTTCGCGCAGACCAAAGCCTATAAAACGGCGGAGGGGATCGCGATAGCCTTAAACGGAAATTGAGATGAGCCATTTAGATTTTACATTGAGCCTAATCGACAAACTGACGCGACCGTTAAAAACCGCGCAGGCGTCGCTGACCGGCTTCGCCGAAAAATCGCAGGCGTCATTTCAAAAAATCGGTATCGGGGCCGCCGCCGTCTGGGCGGTCGCTCAGTCTATCCAGGGCGTTGTCGGCCCGGCGTATGAAATGAATGCGGCGCTTTCGGAGATTGGTACCAAAGGCGTGGCACAAGACACGCTCGATAAGCTGTCCAGCTCGGCGCTGAAATTCAGTATCCGCTACGGCAAAAGCGCGGTCGACGTGGTCAATTCAAGCTATGCGATCAAAGGCGCAATGGCCGGGCTTGCTGACCAGGACTTGCCGCGCGTGACGCTGGCCGCCAACACGCTGGCCGCAGGGGTTAAAGCCAGCGGCGAGGAAGCCGGGGAATACATCAGCGCGATGGCCGCGCGTTTTAACAGTGACCTGTCCAGCCTGGGACACGTGCGTTTTGCCGAAGAACTGGCGGGGAAAACCGCCTACATGGTGCAAAACTTTGGCGTAAAAATGCAGACCATGCAGGAGCTTATCGAAGGCACCAAAAACGCCGGGGCTGACTTTGGCGTCAGTATGGACGAACAGTTCGCCGTGCTGGGCACCTTGTCGCGCACGCTGGGCACCGAATCCAGCGGTATTTATGAGCAGTTCCTCCGCAGTGCGCCCGCCGCTGCCGAAAAGCTGGGCATGAGCTTTGTCGACGCCACCGGCAAGATGCTGCCAATGGGCGACATCCTGCAAAAGCTGCAAGACAAATACGGCCAGAGCATTGAAGGCAACGTCAAGGCCCAGCAGGCGTTAGACGCCGCGTTCGGCGGCGGGGCCGACGTGATTAAAAAACTGTACGGCCAGCAAAACATTCTCAATAAGAGCATCAGCGCACTGGGCCGCAATGACGGCATGAAGCGGGCCGAAGAAATGGCCGCCAAAATGGCGAAACCCTGGGAGCGGATCACCGCGTCTTTTTATGCGATTCGCGTCGCCATTGGTAACACCTTACTCCCTATCCTCACCCCGCTGATTAACCGCGTGGCCGACGTGGGCGCGAAGTTTGCCCGCTGGCTGGATATGTTCCCGAACATCGCCCGCTGGCTGGGTTACATCACGCTTGCCGTGTTGTCCTTTGGCCTGGTCGGCGCCGCTGCAAACATCGTGATGGGCGTGTTTGGCTTCACCATGATGGGGCTGACTGGTATCGCCAAAGTGCTGGGCCTCGCCTGGAAGGCGCTCACCTGGACGCTGAATTTACTGCGCCCCTCCCTGATTACTACCCGTATCGGTCTGGCCGGTCTGTGGATCCAGTCCAAATTACTGGCGGTCTGGACGGGCGTCTGCCGCGTGGCCCTGTTTGCCTGGAATGCCGTCCTGAAAGCCGGGGCCATTGCTATGCGCATTTACGGCGCCGCGACGATGTTCGCCGGGGTGGCGATGCAGATTTTGACCAGCCCGATCACCTTAATCATTGCCGCACTGGCCGCGCTGGCCGTGGGTATCTGGTACGTGGTCACGCACTGGGATGAGCTGAAAGCCGCCGTGATGGAAACCGCCGCATTTGCCTGGGTGATGGAGACAGCCGAAAAAGTCGGCCAGGTCTTTGCCGTCGTGTGGGATGCCATCGCCCAGGGCTGGGACGCCGTAGTGCAATTCTTTACCGGCCTGTCCCCGGTCGCCGCGTTCGAAGGGTTTTCCGAGGCCATCGGCAGCGTCTTCAACAAGCTGTTTGACGTGCTTAAAAATACCTTTGCATCGACTTATAACTGGATAGTCGAAAAGCTAAACAAAATCCCCGGCGTCAATATCGACCTGAAAACCGTCGAGACACCGGCAACGAACGCGAAGGTACCCGCACAAGTGGTCGCCGTCCCCTCACCGGGTATCAGCCTGCCACCGCAGCCGGTGGCCGTCCCGTCTGCCGCAGTAAATTTGCCGCCGCAAGTGTCAACGCTGCCGCAGGTGAATGTCCCGGCAGTCCGTGCGCCGTCGCTGATGTCGGCCCCGCTTCCCACAGAACTGCCCGCCCCTGCGCTGGTGGCGGCCACCGCAGACAGAGCCAGGCCGCCCAAGCTGGCCGGGGGTGAAAACCTATTATCCGGGAACAAAGTCGGTTCGGTCGTCCCGCGCGAAGGGCTGATGAGCCAGGTTAAATCCGACAGCAAAACCGTCGTCGACAGCCGCAAAACGTGGGGTGATACCTACATCAACGCGCCGAACGGCATTACCCCCGGCCAACTGGCCGAATGGCAGGAGATGAACGCAGGATGAGCGACGCCCCGATTTACATTGATTTGCTGATTACTGGCCGGGATTTCACGCTCGACAGCGGCAACGAGCCGCAGCTGTGCAACAACCGCGTCAGCATCGGCCAGGACATTATTCACAGCATCTTAGAAAGCGGCATCACCGCCAAACTGATAGGCGAACGCAGCCCGACCATGCGCGGCGACGTCCTCACGCAGCTGACCTTGCTGGTAGAAAGTGACACCCGCCTGATACCCGGCACGATTGTGATCACCGAAGAAAGCTTGTCGCGCCTTTACATCACTGCCGAAACCTACGATTTCGGCCAGGTTAGCCAGGGAATGAACTATGACTGAGAAACCGACCGTTGATTTTGAGCAGGTATTGCGCGACAGCGGGATGCCGACCACCGAAGCCGAAATCGACACGGCATTTAAAGCCATCGTAAAAGATGAAAATTATGTGACCAATACGTCGCGCATGTCCCCGTTCTGGCGGCTTATTCAAAAAATCGTCAGCACGCCGGTGCTGTGGCTGAAAGACGTGTTAGTCCAGGTCGTGTTAACCAATATGTTTGTCGCGACGGCCACCGGCCCGATGCTGCGCCTTCTCGCCTGGGCGGTGAACATCGAAGCCAAACCGGCCAGCGCGGCGGCGGGCGTCATCCGTTTTTACAAAACCACCGCCGCCAATGCCGTGACCATTAACGCGGGAACACTTATCCAGACGGAGCGCATCAACGGCGTGGTGTATGGGTTGAGTGTGAACCGCGACGTTACCCTGCCAGCCGGTGTTGAAAGCGGCTTAATCGACGTCACCGCCACGGGTAACGGAACGGGTTACAACCTCGCACCGGGCTATTACCGCATTTTGCCGATCGCCGTGGCCGGTATCGCCAGCGTGGTCAATGAAGATGACTGGCTGACCACGCCGGGCGCCGATGAAGAAACCGACGACGAGCTACGCGACCGAACCCGCAACCAGTTTAACCTGGTGGGCAACTACCACACGGACGCCATTTACCGCAGCATGATTGCCAGCGTGGTGGGCCTGAGCGTGGACCGCATTTTCTTTTTGCACGATGCCCCGCGCGGCCCCGGTACCGCCAACGCCTATTTGCTGCTCGACAGCGGCGAGACGTCGCAGCCCTTTATCGACGCGGTGAATGACTACATTAACAGCCAGGGCCACCACGGCCACGGCGATGATTTGCAGTGTTTCGCCATGCCTGACACCACGCACACGCTGGCCGTGACGGTGTATGTGCTGAGTAAAGAGAACATGACTTCGGAAGAACTGGCCGAACTGCAATCCGGCGTGACCAACTTGATCCGCTGCGCCTTTCGGGAAAATGCCAACTATGAGGTCAAAAAGACCTGGCCTTACGCTCGCTTCTCCTTTTCCAATCTGGGCCGCGAATTACATAAAACGTTTCCGGTTATCGACTCGCTGAGTTTTTCACTGGCCGACATTATCAGCGAACTTTCCGTCCCGCGTCTGGCCGGGCTGACCGTGGAGATCCGCAATGACTGATTTCCTGACCCAGCTTAAAAGCCTGAAACTGCCGTCATGGATGGATGCAGGCGAACCCGCGAAATTACTCCGGGCAAGCGTCCGCTTTTGGTCACAGGTTTACGAGTGGGTAACCTGGCCGCTCAAACAGTTTGACCCGCTCACCTGTGCCGAACCGCTGTTAAACCTGCTTGCCTGGGAACGCGACATCACCCGGTTTAACGGAGAGCCGTTGAGCCTCTACCGCAAGCGTGTGAATTACGCCTTTATCAATGCTCAAGACGCCGGGGAGATTGCCGGGTTTATCGCAATATTCAGCCGTCTGGGCATTGGCTATGTCGAATTGCTGGAGCGTCAGGACGGGCTGGACTGGGACGTCATCGTCGTGCGGGTGACTGATAGCCAGGTTGCGGATAACAGCGATCTCCTTTTAGAGATTATCCGCAAATATGGCCGCACCTGCCGACGCTATCAGTTTGAGGTGATCACCTCGCTGCCCCTGCATATCAACATCGGTTGGTATCAGGGTGAATATATTTGTTACCCGGCCAGCCTGGGCGACATCAACACCGAATTAAGCGCAACGTATAGCGCGAGTTTGTAGGGGAACAACATGTCACAAGCGGTCATTACCAAAGCGTTTACCCAGTGGAAAGCGCAGCAAGCGGTCGATAACAAAGCCGTCACGCTCGACGAATTTATTTTTGCGAACGTGCCTGGTCTGGACGTTACAAAACCTATCAGCAACACCGAAGGCATCCCCGCCGCCGATAAGATTGTTTATCGTCAGACAGTGGGCAAAACCGGCGTAGTCAATACGAATGCCGTGGTGTATTCGGTCACGCTGGGCGCCGACGTGGGGGATTTCGATTTCAACTGGATTGGGCTGATTAATAAGGCCAGCGGCACGCTCGCCATGATTATTCACGCCCCGACGCAGCGCAAAGTCAAAAATGCCAGCGGCCAACAGGGCAACGTCCTGGTGCGCTCAATGCTGATGGAATACAGCGGCGCACAGACAGCGACGAGCATCACCACCCCGGCAGAGACGTGGCAGATTGATTTTACCGCCCGCCTGGCCGGGATGGATGAAGCCGATCGCCTGAACGCGCTGGATATTTACGGCGCCGGTGCGTTTTTCGATAACGGCTTTTTAGTGGCAAAAACCGGCACCCAGTATTTTGTGACCAAGGGTTTAGGGTACATAGGAGGGCTTCGCGCGGCGCTGGCGGCAAATCAAAACGTTGCCGTGTCGGCAAAGCCGACCAAAGTCTGGGCAGACGTCAGCTACCAGGGCACGCTGACCAGCGCGTTTAAAACGGACATTAAATTCACCGTCGCGGCCACGCTTGCCGACTACACCACCAACGGCATCGCGCACTATGTCTTTGCCCTGGCGAGTATTGACGCGAACGGCGTTATCACAGACTTACGTCCAAAGGGCAGCAGCCAATATCTGCGCAGGGATAAAAACCTCACCGATATCGCTGATCCAGCCATAGCGCTGAATAATTTAAACGGCGTGCCGAAAACTCGCAAAATCAATAAGAAAGCCCTATCGGATGATTTTGACCTGACTGCCGCAGACGTCGGGGCGCTGCCTGTAGCATCCGCCGTGCTGGGTACGACAAATATCAACACACTGAATCTGGCAAATATTGGTGTTTATGTACAAAGCACGGGCGCAAATGCCACGCTAGCGAATGGCTATCCGGCAGGTTCGCAGGCGGCGGGAGTGTTGGAGGTGATCCCCGCCTCCTGGACGGGCGGAGTTTTGCAGCGTTACACCGTACAAAATACCGGGATGGTGTGGACGCGTGCCCTGAACGCCTCCTGGAATGGCAGCGATGGACCATGGCGTGAGTGGGTGCAAATAAGCGCGGTCAATTCCGTCAACGTACCCACGGCTATTTTGACAACCACCGATATCAATACGCTGGGTTTTGCCAGCGGCATTTCAGGCACGGCGATTTATTCGCAGCCTAAAAATGTGAACGCGAACGCCGCGCTGCATTATCCGCAGGCTATTGCCGGGACGCTGTATGTGACGCCGAGCGCCTACGGATGCCAGCAGATGTACGTGACTTTCACCGGCAATATCTGGAATCGCGGATTGTCCGGTGACTGGAACGGCGTAGATGGTCCATGGAAAGACTGGGTGCCAACCTACAGCGCGAACAATAAACCGACAGCCGCAGACGTAGGAGCATGGACGGCAGCGCAAAGCGCCGCCAGTGAAAAAGCGTTGGCCGATGAAATCGCCAAGGCGTTTAAAATTCGCGAAAACTTAACGGCGACGGATTCACCAAACACGCTTCGCGGCAGTGCCATGTTTGGGCATTACGGCGTGCCAGGCGTTGCGGCAGCAACGACGGAAAAAGGCTATCCGATGAATGGTTTTGTCGGGGTTATTTTCGTTACCTGGGGGCCGAATGCCACGCAGCAAATTGCCTTTAACAGTAACGGGCGGCAGTTCACCCGATACGCCACCGGAGCATGGAACGGCACAGATGGCCCCTGGTCTGCCTGGAATGAAATGTACGGTCAGGCAAATAAACCAACATCTGCTGATGTTGGGCTGGCACTTGTCGGGAATTTTGCCGCCGTTCAGCAAGGCGGCGGTGTAGGTATGCAGACTAATAAAGTCTATATCGGCTGGACGGGGGCGAAGGTCAAAATTCAGGTGGATGCCTCCGACATGGGGGAGGTTTACACCACTAAATTTCCGCCACCACAAAGAGATTCATATACCAAAACGGAATCTGATGGCCGGTATATCTACCGTGATACGTCCACTACGGTTGGTTTTGTTTCGGGCAATGCAAATGATCCTTATATACGTCACTCAATCACCAATGGCGTTGTTGTCCTGCCCACCAGAGAGCAGCTGCAAAACGAAATTTCGGGAACTCGCAATTGGGCGAATAGCGATTTACGTAATGATATTTATGCCTACGGTGATAACCGCTATGTCTACGACGTACAGCGCGGCAGTCAGGCACTGGAGAACGGTTCCTTTGTTGCACAGGCCGATTGGGAAGCACCGACAGGCTGTTTCATGACAGGGATAAAAAACCGCGTCGATTTAGGGGACGCCCGAACAATGGGAAAATATTACCGCGCTTTAATGGTCAGAACGGCCAGCGGCGGATGGCGACAAGTAGGTAATTAACATGATCACATTTAAAAACATCAGAATTTCCAAACAGGTATTAGAAGAAAGCTTACCGCTCCCGGTTCTCTATTTCGAAGATGAAGACGGTAATGACTGGTACACCGTGCGCGATGAAAACTGGAAAGGTAAAAACCCCTTTATCGCGGTGGGACGGGATGGATTAATCAACACCTGGTCGGCAGATCCAAACTTTATGACGCTATCCGAAGGCGTCAGCGTTTATGAGATTTCGGCAAAAAAATTGCCGTCTGATATCGCGGAGCAGACCTACAGCTATCAGGGCGGTAAATTTATTAAGTTTGAGCCGGTGGCAACTGATGTAGCGGAGCAGCATAAAAGTGCATTGCTGGCACAAGCCGCAATCGCTATTGCACCGTTACAAGATGCCGTCGACGTTGACGATGTCACAGACGACGAACTGGCGACGCTGAAAGCCTGGAAAAAATACCGTGTCGCCCTTAACCGTCTGGATTTATCGACCGCACCGGATATTACCTGGCCGGAGGCACCGCAGTAATGTGGCGAGAGTCGATTATCCAGATAGCCGATGATATGGCTGCGCTGTCCTGCGCCGTGGTACCCGCGCACCCGTGGGTTTATGGACTGGGGCAATCGGCAGACTCAGGCGGTTATCTCAGCCCGGCCAATGCGCTGGGCTACCTCGCAAAAAAACTGGCATCCAGCGGGGGCAATGGCGATGTGATCGTCCTGATGATTGCCGAGAATACGCATGACGCATTTATGCAGGGACTAAGCAGTCTCGCCACCGTTTTTCCTGCGCCCGCATTTACCCAGGTCAGCAGAATGGCGAAAGCCGCTGCCGAGTTAAGCGCCGTAAAAATGCAGCTGCCTGCCAAAGTAGCCAACGCCCTGCCCGCCGCTGCGCCTCTTTCTGTACCGACGAACAGAGCCGCCGTGAACGCCCAGCGCGTCGCCGCCGCGCAGCTGGCCGCCGCCGTTACCAGCAGTACAGCAGGATTGAAACAACAGCTGGCCGGTTTTGTCCAGGCCCGCGCTGGATTGTTATCCGCCGTGAGTCAGGGACTGGAAGAACTCAAAGGAGCCAGCGCGAAAGTGTGGGCCTTTACCCATAGCGGAAATCACAACACCGGCGCCGTCGAGATATTAAAAAACATTCCGCTCACTACCGCCGTGCATACCGCCGCCATGATGTTCACCGGGGATTCCCTGGCCGATTTGGAGAAAATGTTACATGAGCCAGACCGCGCTACTCGCCCTTGATGGGGAAGGCATTGCGATGCAAAACATGCTGGTTTCGCCGTCGATGCAGTTTCAGGAAAAAGACCAGTCGGGGCAGACGTCCAGCACGGCCAATGCCGAACAAGGTATTAAAGCCAAAGAGCTGCGCGTCTCCGGTCTGATCACCTTCGACAATCAGACCGTGTTACAGCGACTTTTTCAAATTGCCTCGGCGACCGAATCCAGCGGCGCCCTCAAAACGTACCGAATCGCCAACGAAACGGCGACGGCCATCAACTTTCGCGAAGGCACATTCACCGGCCAGATTGATGCCACACCGCAGGAAGACATTCTCGCCTGGCAGGTCAGTTTCACCCTGCGCGAAAAAGGCAGCGTCCCGGAAAAACGCCAGGCACGAAAGGCGAACGCCACGGCCAGCACGAAGCAAACCGGCGCAGAAGGGGCGAACGGTTCGGCATCCGCCGATGAAGACAAAGACAAAATGAGTTGGTTTGAACAGAAAGTTTTAAAACCTGTGAATGATGCCCTGGGATAACTGAGCCATGAAACCAATAAAACGCCTGTACCTTTCCAGTGATACCGTGCACCTGGTCGACGTCACTCTGATGCTCGAGATAAATGCGTGCGGTCGGGGATTTATCACGGCCCAAACTGATAATGATTACACCGGCAAAATGGTGCGCTTAGACATTGGCTACGACGGGCTTGTCCTGCGCTGGTTTACCGGTTACGTCGTCAGGTCGCAGCCCGCAGAGAACGGCACGCAAAGACTTTTCGTCCGTGAACTCATCGGTATTTTTGATAAGCCGTGGCCGTGCTCATTCCAGCATCCGACCCTTCGACAGATTACTGATTGGATTAGTGAACAGAGCGGGTTAACGGTTGCACCGCCGACAGGCGCCGCCTATGCCGATAAGCCGATCCCCCACTTCACCCACAGCGGCACCGGGTACCAGCTTTTTGCAAATCTGGGCCGTGCGTTCTCCATCACGGATTACCTCTGGTACCAGCTGCCGGACGGCGCCGTCTTTGTTGGCGCAGCCCAGCACAGTATGTTTGCGGGTAAGCCGGTAGAAATTCCCGGTGAATTTAGCAAGGCAACGGCGGGCGGCAACTCCATGACCGTTCCCATGATCCAAAGTTTACGCCCCGGCGCCGAGGTGAACGGCCAGCGGCTGAATCAGGTGCGTCTTGATAACGACGATATGGCGATTTTCTGGCAACCACGCAACAAAGCCACCGGCCAGGCATTGCAAAAAACGCCTGTACAACGCCAGGTAGAAGGCGCGTTCCCGGAACTCGCCTCCGGGCTGCATCTGCCAAAATTCGCCAGGGTAGAGGCGCCGAGTGAAGACGTCAGCAGTGGAAATATTGCCGACCCATTCCGCCCTCGCTACGCCGTCGATTTGCAGCTGCTTGACGCAGACGGTAACCCCGCAGTCGATACGCCGGTTTATCCCGCCGTGCCGCTACCGGTACCGATGGCCGGAAGCGAATCCGGGATGTTTCAATTTCCGCCTCCCGGCACGCTGGTGGAAGTGGGCTTTACCGATGGCCGCCCGGACAAGCCGTTCGTGCGCCAAAGTATGCCGCAGGGGCAAAACCTGCCATCGGTTAAGCCAGGTGAACAGCTGCAACAACAGCGTGACGGCGTATCGCAGCGCGTGACCGTCGCCGGTGACTGGGAACGCCAGACAGACCAGACCATCCGCGAAATCTCCATGAGTCGGATAATCACAGCCGACGATGAAACCCGCACGCTGGTAGCCCGCGAAACCACCGTCCAGGCCACGGATAAAACCATCGTACTGGGTACGGCCACACTTCTGGCGGGTGCCGTTGTTCATGTCAGCGAGGGGGATTACAGCATCGGCACATCGGGTAATATGACCCTGTCATGCGGTAAAGATGCCAACCGCGCGGTCGGGGGCAATCTGGACGACAACATCACCGGCAATGCTTCGATGTCGGTCGGGGGAACCCTCACCGAGAAAATCACCGGCATACGCCGCAGCGTAGCCCAGGCACAACAGCTGATTGCGCCCGTGGTCAAACTGGGTACCGACGAAATCAACGTCCTCACCTTGCTGACCGATACGCTGACGGTCGTCAACGAACTGGCGAAGCTTGTCGCCACCCATACCCACCCTAGCACCGGCGCAAGTCAACAGGCTGCACAGTTCACTACGATCGCCGGTAAAACCGATACGCTGCGCAAGAAGTACGCCCCACTGATAGCCTGATTTTCCCATCATCGTGTAAAACGATCTGTAACGCCCACCATTGAACGCAGTACCCAAAGGCCGACACTGTTCGGCCTTCTTTTCGTTCGTCCAGCCACGCCCCACAGCCGCAGCAGAAACCCGCACACGGAAGCGCATACTAGACGGAAACGGCGCTACACCGCACCCGCCTGCACGATTTGGATCGCAAAAAATTTGCAAAAGAAATTTTGAGCAAACCACCCCGCCAGCCCGCGCGGTGTCTGGGGTTCTACGCATGAGCTGCGTTTGCACACTGCGCAAGCTTTTGCAGCGTTTTGCAAAACTCAGCAGGTCGCGGCCTGCTAACCATCTGATTAAGTGATTGTTTTTATTTGGATCTCTTTGCTTTTCGTCACGATCAAACTGATGGACGTACGCAGAAATTAAAAATGAGTAAATCCCTCGAAAGCCTTGCGCCGCAAGGGATGCGGGAAATCATTAGTGTTTTTAATTTTTGCAAAACGGTGCGCATTGGATCGCAAACGGATCGCACCTGCACCCGTACCATTCTCACCGAATCAGTTTTCACTTCGCCATTGTCCGGGGGAATTCCGTCATAACTTATCGATCGGTTTCAACGATCGATAGGCACGTGATTGATCTGTAATAACAATTGGAATTGTAGGGAGATATGACAAACCATTACCCCAGCAGATTAAAGGGGAATGCATGGAATTATCAGACGAAGAAAAGGAAGCCATTGCATGGTTTCTAAGTAACCATTGGCCGGAGTTCTCAGAAGGCGTTGCAGAATTTATGACGACGTACGCAGTTCACCGGCTTGCCAGCAAACTAGGTTTAGACAGCGACTAACACCAGGGAACTACCAGACAACCAGCCTACGGGCTGGTTTTTTACTGCCCATGAAAAAGCCCCGCGAAAGGGGCTTTTTATTTCAACCAGTGGATACAAAGTGGATGGCCTGAAAATAAAATCCTTTTATTTCAATTGGCTTTTGTAACCTTGATGGCCCGATCAACAGGCCTTTATATTTTCATTCAGGCATGGTTTGAATATCAGGCACCGCCATCGCCGCCATCACCACCGCCGTCGCCGTCGCCGTCACCATTTCCGTCACCATTTCCTGTGCCGTTGTTATTACCACTATCATTTCCGCTGTTATTACCGCCGTCCCCCCCACGTGCGCCTGGAGAATTGTCACCGCTTCCGCCGTCTCCACCGGGACCACCATTAGCATCGCCAACCTTTAAAAATGAGTTGTGGGTGTCATGAGGGGCTGTTGTTAGGAAATCAAGATGAAGTGGTTCAGCTGCTCTGGATAACCCAGCAAAAGCTAATAATACTAGTGCTGCAATTCTACTTACTTTCATAATTAAAACCTCATTGGTAATTTTTGGGTTTACTTATTCATGGTAAAAGAACGCGAAAGAACATTGCTTTTTTAATGTAGCAATTAATTATTTAATTTCTTTTTATTAATGTAAAAAATTGTTTCCCTGCAATTAAGGTGATTAGTTAACGTAATTTATTTTTTTCATATTGTGTTTAGCTTTGGTTTACATTAAATGTTGACTTAATGGTTTTATTTTATTTTGAAGGTAATATGTTTATTTTATTATATTATATAAAAACTTTCGACTTTCAGTTCGCAATAAATATGTAACGACCTTATGATTACACGGCCTTTGGGGCTTAGTTGAATTAATCGAACTTTTGGCCGCAATCAGGACCAGATCACCACATCCCTGACCCTGTAGTGGTAGCCCGTGTGTAAGTATCCCACTAAAACGGCCCATCCACTTTTAGAGATCTTCCGACATACTGATTATGTCCCCGAGGAGATCGCTATGCGTAAAATCCGATTCACCGAGCACCAGATCATCGCTGTTCTGAAGTCTGTCGAAGCCGGACGCACCGTCAAAGATGTGTGCCGCGAGGCCGCTATTTCCGAAGCCAGCGACTACAACTGGAAGGCGAAATATGGCGGAATGGAAGCCGCTGATATCCAAAAGATCAAAGATCTTGAGGACGAGAATCGTCGTCTGAAGCAGATGTTTGCCGATCTGAGTCTGAAATGCCGAGCACTGAAAGACGTCATCGAAAAATCATTTTTCGGATATTTTAAGACCAGATAGTATCAAAATCGTTTTAAGCTACCGCTTAGCGTAGGTTTCCGCCCCATTGGGCCTCAATATCCTAAAATCGACAATTTTTATTGCACTACGTGAAATCTTAATTAGCTGACTGAGCAATTATTTTCTGAAGCGGTCGGACTACGATTGTAAGGTCTGCTCCTGGCACAAAGCTGCCAGCAACAATGCTTTCCGAGCGGACATAATTCTTGCACTACTCTACGCCCCAGCCTCAGGGGTTCCCTGATGAAAAACCAACTTCCACTGCCCGCTATCAGAACACGCCCAGCATGAAGAACGAAGGGCTGCCCTGGTACCATCCGGATTAAAGGTTCTGTAATGCAGTATTGCGAAATCTTCTTTAATGCTGATGAGCCGGAAGTCATTGCTACGAATGGCCGGGACGCACTCTTCGCCTGTAAGAGAATCTATCGTCTCCTCACGATCAACTTTCACCCCTGAACGTGTGATTTCAATGAACTCGGGGTGCAGTATATGTTCCAACCATTTCCGATCGTTGCGTTTGTCACCGTGAAGGGTACATTCGAGCGCTTTCAGCTTTTCCAGAAGCATTGCGTTCCTCCTCGTTAATTCTGGCAGTCACTCTTAGCATCATAATCATTTTGCGACGCATTTCTAACCAGAGTCCTAAAAGGTATAGACTGCATCAACCTGGTACATTTTAAGGAACATGATATGCACTCTCTCGTCGTATTATGTCCGTATCAATCATGGCTATCACAGAGCCACTCGCTGATGAGAACAGTATGACAGCGCGCACCCGGCATCATTTTTTCCAGGCCGTCTGTCAGCATCCGGCCTGCCGTTCAGCCATCCGGCCTTGAGCCGGACTAAAGAGGATAAGTCATGTTTAAAGGTCTCAGCGCGTTTCCGCTTACCCCGTTTATCGACGGCTCCCCTGATGAGAAAGGATTTCTGAGAATACTGCGCAGGCTGACGGAGGCGAAGGTCGATTCCCTTGGCGTGCTCGGATCGACGGGCAGCTACGCTTATATGACGCGTGAACAACGTGGGCGGATTGCCCGACTGGCAGTAGAGAATGCAGGAAATATTCCGGTGATGGTCTGTGTGGGAGCTGTAAGCACAGATGAGGTGCTGCGGCTGGCCGATGACGCACAGGCAGCCGGTGCCGGTGCACTCCTGCTGCCCCCGGTTTCATACCAGGCGCTGCATGATGACGAAGTATACGGACTTTTCGAAACGGTCGCCCGTCACGCATCGGTGCCGCTTTGTGTCTACGACAATCCGGGCACAACCCATTTTACCTTCTCGGATGAGCTGCACGGTAAAATTGCAGCGCTGCCCGGCGTACACTCCATCAAAATTCCGGGCGTCCCAGCAGATGCTGAGGCGGCATCTGCCCGTGTAAGAAATCTGCGCAACCGGCTACCTTCAGACGTCACAATCGGCATCAGCGGTGACAGCTCGGCTGCCACAGGCCTGATCGCTGGCTGTGAGGTCTGGTATTCGGTGTGTGGCGGCTTATTTCCCGCTGTGGCAAAAAAGATCACGGAAGCGGCGGCGGCGGGCGATCACACTGCCGTCCGGGCACAAAACGAACGCCTCAGCCCACTCTGGGCGCTTTTTGGTCAGCACGGTGGAAGCTTCAGGGTCATAACAGCTGCCGCCGGTCTTCTTGGCCTGACTGATGTTAACTGCCTGCCCCGTCCGTTATTACCTCTGCGGGCAGACCAGCTCAATGAGGTGAGGCGCGTAATATCAGATCTTGAACTGGCCTAAGTGCTGCCCGTAACTGAGTTTCCTTCGCAAGACGGAGCCTGGCGGATATTCTGGCCACCGTGCGGGCTGAAGTGGCATTTGATTACGAGCTGAAGGCCCCACCTTTAAAGCCGGAATCCACGCAGGATCGTAATCCTGGCTATACGTAAAATAATCGGCGTTAAAATAATCAGGCTCCGGGAGTTGATTAATTCTTTCGAGCTGGGCCAGCGTATCCGCTGCAACGTAACGGCGCATTTCTGGCGACTGAAGCGGCGGCGATGAATTGATCACAAAGGCACGAAGATAGAAACTATAAAAGCTCTTCACCTGGTTTATAGCCTGCTGATTAGCGTCCGGGACGGAGCTACACGCGGTGACAAAAAACATGGCGAGCAATATGAACACGCGCATCAGTTCTTCCTAAAGATTTTGTAGGCCGGTTGCGCCGCACGATATCCGCCCCCCGGATACATGCTGTTTTGTCTGAAATCTGAATACCAGGTCGTACCGTCTTACATCGTCATATGCCCGCTGGGATTACCGCCGGCATAGGGCTGAATGATAGCCACATCACCGGCGATCACTGTCGACCCCGGCGGAACCGCTCGAAAACCCGCGCGTATAGAATGCGCAACGATGGATCGAATGAGAACCGGCACGCGATCTGATTTGCGAAATTGCTTCATCTCTGCTTCAGACCATCCATGCGCCCCTATTTAAATTTGAGTTAACTTCGAAAACCCGAAGCATTTAACCATACAGAAAACAGGGGGAAACAGCGGTATATCATCGCAATTCAAAATCATCGATTAAATGATATTCGGCATCAATTGCAAGCAACTGTCTTGTGTATGGCTACGAGACAGAGATTAGTGGCGGGGACAAACTATGAAAGTCAGCTATGAGAGAACGGCAGACCTTCGCAGTTCGATAAAGGCATTACTTAATTCGTGGTGTGTTAAACAACAGGGAGCAGGTCAAACCCAATCGACAGACAATGTTTTGTAGGTCTACTTCAATAGCCACCGGTTCAACAGACACTTTATTAGTCATCTTTCAAGTTGGCCAAAAACATCAACTTCCGCTGTTGGCACAAAGCAGACATGCGAATCTGAATGCTCCCAAGGAACATCATATCTGGCAAGAAGGTCTGACATCAGACAGACCTTCTTGCCAAAGCAGTTTTAACTTTTTTATCAAGCATTACGCCGAAAATTAAGCTGCACCTTCAACCAGCACAAAAGTCCCGGTCGCAGCCCCTGCACGTATGACTCTGGCTGCCTGATATTGAGGACTCTCATAAAAACGTTTGGCCTCAGCAAAAGAAGCAAACTCGAAGACAACATGCCTTTCGTGGGATTCTCCCTCAAGGTTTTCATACTGCCCGGACCAGGCAATAACCTTTGGACTGAACGCCTGCATTGCTTCTCCGGCAGCCTTCGCATATTCGGCGTAAGCAACAGCGTTCGATACAGTGACATGTGCGATTAGATAACCTTTATTCATTTTTTATCTCTTTTGTCAGACGTAGTTTATTCCAGCGCAATGCACTTCAGCAGGCGAACATGCAGGCCGCGGGATGTGGGTTTTACAACGTTTTAATCTTATTCAGTTTTGGGGACCGGAAGATGCCTGGTGGCGAGCGGCGTCCTGATGCTCAATCATCCATCCGGGATAATAAGGCGGCAAAGCGCTTACCTCATCCAGTCGAACCAGTTCATCTGTTGTCAGAATGATATCGGGTGCGCCGAGGTTGTCGTCGAGCTGCCCGATACGCTTTACGCCGATAATGACGCTGGTGACATAGGGTCTGGCCAATAGCCACGCAAGCGCTATCTGACTGACTGATACGCCGTGTTCTTGTGCAATGGCGCGCATTTCGGCAACGCATTGCCCTGCGTGATCGCGATCGACGGGTGGGAAATCGAATTTACTGCGGCGGCTGTCGCCTTCGGCTGATGAACCGGGTTCGTATTTTCCTGAAAGTAATCCGCCAGCAAGCGGCGACCAGACAAGGAGACCCATTTTTTCCTCGCGGATCAAGGGCACTAATTCCCGCTCCACATCACGCCCGGCTATGGAGTAATAAGCCTGAAGTGTCTCAAAACGTGTTGTATGACGTGCTTCACTCAGGCCAAGTGCTTTACCGAGCTCACCTGCGGCCCAGTTCGACACACCTACATAACGAACCAGCCCCTGCCGAGTGAGATCGTCAAGCGCACGCAGCGTTTCCTCAACGGGCGTGACAGGATCGCTCGCATGAATCTGGTACAAGTCAATGTGATCGACCTGGAGTCTTTCCAGGCTTCTCTGCACTGAATCCATAATATGCCCGCGAGAGGCTCCCTGTGCGTTAGGCCCAGGCCCCATCACCCCACCCGTTTTTGTGGCAAGAACAATGTCGTTGCGTGCAATACCGAGTTCTCTCAGTGCGATGCCTGTAATACGTTCAGACTGGCCGAAGGAATAAATATCGGCGGTATCGACAAAGTTAATCCCAGCGGTGAGCGCTCGCGCAATAATCTGATTTGCTTCGTCCTGTTCTACTGCGCCTATGGAGGACCACATGCCAGCATCCTTGTTGCCGCCCAACGTCATTGTGCCGAGACACAATTCTGAAACAAACAAGCCTGTACGCCCAAGTTGCTTATATTTCATTTCCGATAGACGACGACAGATTTAAGCATTGAAAGGGGTTGAGTCATGATAATTGCCTTCAGTAAGTGTTTGCGCTGGATAACGCGGTGTGAAGACAGTCTATTAAGTATTACAGTAGGCATAAATAACCTAAAAACTAACGCACTGTTATCTTAAAGAGGAACAATGAAAAATCTTGAGGCACTGATCATTTTTGCGCGCGTGGCGGAAATGAAGAGCTTTACCCAGGCAGCTGAAAGCCTTGGTATTCAGAAAGGACGTGCTTCAATCGTGGTGCGCGAGCTCGAACATGACGTAGGCGCTACGCTTTTGCACCGCACCACCCGGACCGTGCAGTTGACCGAAGATGGCCGCATTTTTTATTCACGGGCACGAGACCTGCTGGCGGAAGCAGACGAACTGCAGTCAATGTTTTTATCTGGCGGCATGCCTCTGCGAGGGCGTTTACGTGTTGATATGCCAGCAATTCTGGCAGAAAGTGTCATTATTCCCGCACTACCACAACTACTGGATGCTCACCCGGAATTCGAACTTGAGCTTTCAAGTACTGACCGCCGTGTGGATCTGGTTCTGGAAGGATTTGATTGCGTAATTCGTCTGGGACCCATTGTTGATGAGACCCTGATTGCCCGACCGCTGGGAAAATTACGGATGATCAATGCGGCGAGTCCAGGCTATCTGAAACGCTTCGGTGTGCCGCAGACGATTGATGATCTTCTTAATCAGGGACACAAGATGGTTCATTACATGCGCAATTTTGGCGCGAAACCTGACGGATGGGAATATCCGTCCGGTAATGGCTACAGTTCACTGATGTTACCCGGCACGATGACGGTCAACAGCGTGCCCGCTTACCATGAAGCAGGACTGGCGGGCTTGGGGTTAATTCAGGGAGGGTATTCCGCGCTCGTACCCCATATAAAATCTGGCGCGTTGGTTGAAGTCCTTCCCACTCTGCGGCCCGAGCCGCTGAATGCATCTTTCGTCGTCGCGCACCGGCGCAATCTGTCGCAACGAGTCAGGGCTTTTATGAATTGGACTGAAGAAGTGTTGAAACCTTATTTTGACTAATGTCTGAGTGAATGAGGCAAACGGAGGAAGTGAAAGCCTGCTTCAGCCCATGCCTTCGTTCTTTCTGCCAAAGAGAAGCGGCAAGGTTTATCACATTCCGCATAATATTTATCCATACGTCAGAGCATTAAACCCTTAAAGGTCATGATGATGAAAGAATAATAGGCATATAAAAAAACCCGCTCAAGTCTCCTCGGGCGGGCTTTGACGTTGCACTATCAACGTTTAAGGCTGAGCAACAATTATCAGAGATCGAACCTGTCCAGATTCATCACCCTGGTCCAGGCTGCAACGAAGTCTTTCACGAACTTCTCTTTGGCGTCGCCGCTGGCGTAGACCTCTGCGCTGGCGCGCAGAACGGCGTTGGAACCAAAGACCAGATCGGCACGCGTGGCGGTGAATTTTACATCGCCGCTGACGCGGTCGCGCCCTTCAAACCGTTCGCCAGACTCGTCGGTGGCTTTCCATTCGGTGCGCATATCCAGCAGATTCACGAAGAAGTCAGTATTCAGTTCACCCACTTTATCTGTGAAAACGCCCTGCTGGCCGCCGTCGAAGTTTGCTCCGAGCGAGCGCAAACCTCCCACCAACACCGTTAACTCCGGCACGGTAAGCGTCAGCTGTTGTGCTTTGTCGATCAGAAGATTTTCAGTCGACGTGCTGCCGGTATCGCCACGGTAATTGCGGAATCCATCCGCGCGCGGTTTCAGCAGTTCGAACGATTCGATATCGGTCTGATCCTGACGTGCATCCACGCGCCCTGCCGTGAACGGTACTTCAATTTCAACGTTAACGGCTTTCGCCGCCTTTTCAACACCGACTACGCCAGCCAGCACAATCACATCCGCCAGCGAGGCTTTCGCGAATGACTGCTGAATGGCTTCCAGCGTCGGTAGCACACGGGCAGCGACGGCGTTAACCTCCCAGCCTCTTTGTGGTTGCAGCGCCAGACGCGCACCGTTGGCACCTCCGCGTTTATCACCACCGCGGAACGTGGACGCCGACGCCCATGCTACCGACGTCAGCTCACTGACCGAGAGACCGGACGCGGCAATTTTTTCTTTCAGCTGAGCGATATCGGCAACCGTCGGGTGATACACCGGGACCGGCAACGGATCCTGCCAGATCAAGTCTTCTTTTGGCACTTCCGGTCCGATGTAACGTGCTTTCGGCCCCATATCCCTGTGCGTCAGTTTGTACCAGGCGCGGGCGAAGGCTTCGTTAAAGGCCTGCGGATCGCTGTGGAAACGACGGGAAATTCTTTCAAATTCAGGATCGAAACGCAGAGTCAGGTCGGTGACCAGCATAGTTGGTTTGCGTTTTTTATTCGGATCAAAAGGATCAGGAATGATGTCCGGTGCGTTGGTGGCTTCGAACTGAATCGCACCTGCCGGGCTGCGCGTCTGAACCCAATCATATTTGAACAGGTTCTCGAAGAAATAATTGCTCCACTGCGTTGGCGTCTGCGACCAGATCACTTCCAGACCGGAAGTAATGGAATCAGCGCCGACGCCGGTGCCGTGGCTGCTTGCCCAGCCCAGACCTTGAGATTCAATCGGAGCCGTTTCCGGATCAACGCCAACATGGCTGGCATCGCCTGCGCCGTGGGTTTTGCCCAGCGTATGTCCGCCCGCGATGAGCGCGACAATCTCTTCATCGTTCATGCCCATATTGCCAAAGGTGGCACGGATTGCAGGCGCGGCGGAAGCCGGATCGCCACTGTGATTCGGGCCTTCCGGGTTGACGTAAATCAGCCCCATCTCCGTTGCACCGAGCGGTGATTTTGCCAGTTCTTCAGGGTGACGATGTTCAAGCCATTCGGTTTCGTCGCCCCAGTTGATGTCCAGATCCGGCTCCCACACGTCTTCGCGACCGGCGCCAAAGCCAAAAGTACGGAAGCCGGAATTTTCCAGCGCGACGTTACCCGCGAGGATATAGAGATCGGCCCACGAAATTTTCTGACCGTATTTTTGCTTCACCGGCCATAACAGACGACGTGCTTTATCGAGGCTGACGTTGTCCGGCCAGGAGTTAAGAGGCGCGAAACGCTGCTGACCACGCCCCGAGCCACCGCGACCGTCGACCGAACGGTAGGTACCGGCGCTGTGCCATGCCATGCGGATGAAAAGACCGATGTAGCTGCCCCAGTCGGCGGGCCACCAGGGTTGGGATTCGGTCAGCAGACCTTTGAGGTCAGCTTTGAGTGCGGAGTAATCTAATTTAGCGAATTCTTTACGATAATCGAAGGTGTCGCCCAACGGGTTTGAGCGGGATGAGTGCTGGTTTAGCAGGTCGACTCTGAGCTGATTAGGCCACCAGTCGCGGTTACTGGTACCGCCACCGGAGGCTTTATTCGAGTTTCCTGTATGGAAAGGACATTTGCTGACATCGGCTTCTCTGTCTGCTTCTACAATCGGCTTGGCGTCTTTCGCTTCTTCATCAATAGAACTGCTCATGCTCACACTCCTTTTTTATAGTCTCATTGCTACTCTATACGCGGATCAACGACAGTCACATCTGAATCACCCTATGTATTTGATAGTCCTTCCCTTCGGATTTTTACGTGCTTTTTGCGCGTTTTATCATCAGAAAAAATGTCCTGACTGATTATAGAATAACCACTTCGTCTCAGCGGATTTTCTGTCAGCGTCGCAAAATAAGAAAAGCCCGCTTACGTTGCCATAAGCGGGCTTCAGGTTCTGATGTCATCAGCGCATTAATCGCGCCAGCCCATGGCCGGTGCCACGTGTTTGAGAATCGATTCAATGACGTGCACGTTGTAATCAACACCCAGCTGGTTGGGCACAGTCAGCAGCAGAGTGTCCGCCTCGGCAATGGCTTCATCCTGTTGGAGTTGTTTGATCAACGTCTTCGGATCAGCGGCATAACTGCGTCCAAAAATGGCGCGTGTTTTCTCATCAATGAAACCGACCTTATCGCTGTCGTGACTGCTGGCGCCAAAATATGCGCGGTCACGGTCGTCCATCAGCGCAAAAATACTGCGGCTGACAGAAACTCGTGGCGTACGCTGATGGCCCGCTTCTGCCCACGCAGCCCGGTAAGCACGGATCTGCTGCGCCTGCTGGATATGGAACGGCTCGCCGGTCTCATCATCTTTGAGCGTAGAGCTTTGCAGATTCATGCCGAGTTTAGCGGCCCAGACTGCGGTGGCGTTCGAACTGGCGCCCCACCAGATGCGCTCACGCAAACCTTCTGAATACGGCTCAGGGCGCAGAAGTCCCGGCGGATTTGGGAACATTGGCTGAGGGTTTGGTTTAGCAAATCCTTCCCCACGCAGTACATCCAGCAACACTTCAGTATGACGCCGCGCCATATCGGCCTCGGTTTCCCCTTCTGCCGGCTGGTATCCAAAATACCGCCAGCCATCAATCACCTGTTCCGGCGACCCGCGGCTGATCCCAAGCTGTAAGCGACCACCGGAAATCAGATCCGCCGCGCTGGCATTTTCAGCCATATACAGCGGATTTTCATAACGCATGTCGATAACACCCGTACCAATCTCAATACTACGCGTCTTCGCCCCAATGGCCGCGAGCAACGCAAAAGGAGAGCTCAGCTGGCGGGCAAAGTGATGCACCCGGAAATACGCGCCGTCGGCACCGAGTTCTTCTGCCGCCACAGCAAGATCAATGGATTGCAGCAGGGCATCTGATGCCGAGCGCGTGCCTGACTGGGGAGACGGCGTCCAGTGACCAAATGATAAGAATCCAATTTTTTTCATAGCGAAATTAACCTCAAACCTCGTGTGACCATGAGCGGATTAACCAGACAGCTTGTGCAGAAAATCGCGCATTTATGAGATCACTGTACGTCGGGCGGGGATGAGAATAAATATCAATTGTTTAACATAAGGATTCAGTTTATTTGATGAACTGTCTCTCTTTCGGCTTCTGAATCTTGTCAGGCTTAGTCTTTGCTTACTGCCACCTAATACACTTCGACCCTGTTTTTACCCCCGGTCTTGGCTTTATAAAGTGCGCTATCGGCGTTAGCGACGGCAATATTGACCGGTGAGCCGGAAGCATGTTCGGCAATGCCAACGGATACGGTGACGCAAACACTTTCCTGAGAATCAGTTTCACTAACGTGTTCCTGAATAATGACCCGCATTTTCTCGGCCACCGGCAGCGCATTATCCAGACTGGAATTTAAGATAATAATAAACTCTTCTCCGCCGTATCTACCCACGAAATCATGGCTACGGATATTCTTCTTAATGAGCTTTGCCACTGTGCTGATTATCGTGTCACCGAAAGGATGGCCGAAATTATCATTAATCGATTTGAAATTATCGATATCCAGCATAAATACACAAAATTGCGTATTCTCAGACTGTTCGACCTTTTTTAAATAGAGATCAATACTCCGACGATTACTGACGCCGGTAAGAGGATCCGTTTCGGAGGCCTTCTTGAAATAGTGTTGGCTGGTTGAAAGGTCGAGCAGCTTACCAAAGGCGAAATACAGCATCATCAGAAAGACTAAGCTCAGGGAGGTTTTGGCAATCGCCAGCTGCCAGTAGCCGCTTTCACTGAGCGCTGAAACGTGGGAAAACAAATTTACGCTTTGTGCAATGGAGTAAGAAATGATCACATACGCCATACCTCTGCGCTTTGTGAGATGAAACCCGACCAGACACAAAAAATAGACCACGGAAAACACATCGTAATAACTGGTATCACCGAAGATAAAGAGAGTGCTGGTAATAATGCCAAAAATTAAAACCGGATAACCAAAGAAAATAAAACCGAAGGTAATGGGTGAGATGATCACGCTGAAAAGGGCGACGTGATTGGCGATGCCATCCCTGAAAATATAGGCACTGGCCAGCCCGACCAGCACGCCAAGGCCACATTTTACCAGCAGGCTGTTTTTCTCGGTAAACTTCACAAATAAAAAAGGAACAGAAATGCACGTATAGGTGATACACATGCCAACAAGCGTATTTATCAGCGTTTCTTCCAGGAAAAACATCATCACGATTTCCGATATTGTGCGAGCTTTATTACTGAAATATTAGCATTTATCGAAAAGTAAACAAAGTGCCGGGAGGAAAACATTAATTACAATTGGCCTGTTTTATTGCACGGGAATACGACGCATTTAAATTAACCCCGAAAATATCACGCTATGCATGTGATATCAGCGGCAAATCAATAATGTATTACAGCGCAGTTATTCAGACTATTTCACTTATCGCCCTATAATATATCCCTGTTGCGACGTCTGCCGGGAAACTCTGTTTTCAGCGTTCGCCGGGCAGACTTCATTTTATCAACGGGCTTTTGGGAAAGCGTGGTTACGCCACCGCCGCCGCCTTCGCATCCAGCGCTTTATGAATAGCCGCTTCCAGTTCATTAATTTCGAACTTGGCAACGTAACCATCAGCACCAACTTTACGCACGTGATCTTCGTTGGCACTGCCTGAAAGCGAGGAGTGAATGATCACCGGAATATTCTTCAGGAACTCGTCGCGCTTAATATTGAGCGTCAGGGTAAAGCCGTCCATTTCCGGCATTTCCAGATCGGTAAGCACGAAGGAAATTTTATCGGAAATTGGCCGCCCTTCAGCTTTGCACTCTTCCGCCATTTTGCGAATTTTATTCCAGGCTTCCAGACCGGTGACGTGCATCTGCGCCGGGATTTCCATCATCGCCAGCCCTTTCTCCAGCATCTGACGCGCCACTTTCGAATCTTCCGCCACAATCGCCACGGCGCCCGGTTTCAGTGTGAACGCCCGGGTCTTTTGCTTATCGATAGCCACATTGCCGGTAGAAGGCACGATGTCGTAGAGGATCTGTTCGACGTCCAGCACCAGTGCCAGACGGTTGCTGGATTTATCGTTGTCCAGACGCGCGATACTGGTGATATTACGGCTCTTGACGCCGGATTCAGCCGCCAGCACCTGGCTCCACTCGAGACGCACAATGTCATCCACCGATTCCACCGCAAACGCCTGCGTACTGCGCGCGTATTCGGTGACCAGCAAAATGTTCAGCCCGGTTTTCGGCACACAGCCGACGACCGCCGGAAGATCAATCACCGGGATAATTTCGCCGCGGATATTCGCCATGCCCAACATAGGAGATGCCATCCCCGCCGCTTTGGTGAGCGCAGGCATGGGTACGATTTCACGCAGTTTAAAGACGTTGATGCCAAACAGCTCGGACTGGTCTTCGTCAGGCGCAGAGCCCAGACGGAACAGCAATAACTCAAACCGGTTAGATGACGTGAGATTGGTTCTCTCATCGATGTCTTTCTGAAAATTGTCCATACTTTCCCCATGCGTTTAATTATTTGTTGTGCGACAGCAAAGCGATATGAGCCATTCGGAAAATAAGGGATCAGATTCTCTTTTATCTCGTTCTGTATTTATCGGTCAGTCGCGGGGAATTCTTTAGTGCAGAAGGAAAATTGAACGAAGGAGAAATCCCGGCACCGCTGGGGTGCCGGGAAAAGCAGCTTAACCGGTGATTTTCACCAGCGTTCTGCCCTGAATTTTGTTGTTGAGAAAATCAGCCGCTACCGCAGGCGTTTGCTCAAGGGTGATTTCGGTTGCAGCCTGCTGGTAGAAGCTTTCCGGCAGGGTGTTCATCAGGCGTTCCCACACCGCCGCACGGCGCTCAGCGGGCACAGAAACGGAATCCACCCCCTGCAAACGCACGTTGCGCAGGATGAACGGCATGACGGTCGTCGGGAGGTTAAAACCGCCCGCCAGACCGCAGGCGGCGACACACCCGCCGTAATTAGTCTGTGCCAGCAACTTCGCCAGCACGTTATCGCCGACGGTATCTACCGCACCGGCCCACAGCTGTTTTTCCAGCGGACGCGTTTCGGCAAAATCGTCACGCGAAAGAATTTCGCTGGCACCGAGTTTACGCAGATAATCATGAGTAGATTCACGCCCGGTCACCGCCGCCACGTTATAACCGAGGGTATGCAGCAGCGCGACCGCAGTGCTCCCCACGCCGCCGCTGGCACCGGTCACGACGACGGTGCCACTGTCCGGCGTCACGCCCGCTTCTTCGAGCGCCATCACGCACAACATCGCGGTGAAACCGGCCGTACCGATGATCATCGCATTACGCGCCGCCATGCCTTCCGGCAACGGCACCAGCCAGTCACCTTTCACGCACGCCTGCTCAGCCAGACCGCCCCAGTGAGTTTCGCCGACGCCCCATCCGGTGAGGATCACCGATTGCCCGACGGAGAAGCGCGGATCATTGCTGCGGCTCACGTGGCCGACAAAATCAATGCCCGGCACCATCGGGAACTGGCGGATGATTTTGCCTTTACCGGTGATCGCCAGTGCATCTTTATAGTTCAGACCCGACCAGCTGATATCGACTAACACATCGCCTTGCGCCATATCAGGCAGTGCAATCTCTTTCACCTCAGCCAGCGTGGCTTTGTCTTGCTGTTCCAGAACCAGAGCTTTCATGTGTTTTCCTTAAGCGTTCTAAGATTTCAAAGGGTTTTGCGAAACCTACGCCCAATCTTTTCACGAGGCAAGCCCGGACGTTCTTCCCTGCAAAGCAAAAAGCCCGCTCGGTGTCCCGGAGCGGGCTGTTGAAAACCAGTATGTTGTAACTATTTCTCGTTCACGGCTTCCCGCTGCCTTTCCTGCACGCTGTAGCGGTTGCTTTTAAACGGAATATCCAGCCGTTCGCGCAGGGTTTGTGCCTCTGAAGGATGCCAGTAACCTCGCGCCTCCAGCACCGGCAGCACCAGACGCGTAATATCATCGAGCGCTTCGACCAGCACCGGCCCGCTGATAATAAAGCCGCTCGCGCCGCCCTCTTCCACCCAGCGGATTAACCGGTCGGCGACCTGCTCCGGCGTGCCGAAGAACTCACCGCGTGGCAGCGTGGCCTGATACGCCACATCGCGCAGCGTGAGATTTTCTTCTCTGGCCTGCTTTTTGATGCTGTCGGTGGTTGAACGGAAAGTGTTCTGGCCTAAATCGCCCAGCTCAGGGAACGGACCATCCGGCGGATACTGGCTGAAATCGTGATGATCGAAGAAGCGGCCGAGATACGCCAGTGCGTCGTCGAGTGACAGCAGCGAGAGCAAATGCTGATATTTGGCTTCGGCTTCCGCTTCGGTTTTGCCGACAATCGGGCTGATACCGGGGAAAATTCCCACCGGATGACGCCCGTTTTTCGCTACCTGCGCCTGCAATTTGGCCGAGTACTCTTTGGCTTCTTCCAGCGTGCGGGCGTTGGTGAAGACTGCATCGGCAGATTTTCCCGCCAGTGCGATCCCCGCATCCGACGCGCCTGCCTGGAAAATCACCGGCTGTCCCTGCGGCGAGCGCTGAATATTCAGCGGTCCTTCCACCGAGAAGAACTGCCCCTGATGATTAAGTTTATGCAGCTTGGCCGCATCGAAGAACACGCCGCTTTCACGATCGCGCACAAAAGCGTCGTCTTCCCACGAATCCCACAACCCCTGCACCACGCTGATATATTCCTCAGCAATCTGGTAGCGCAGCGCATGTTCAGGATGATCTTTACCGAAGTTTTTCGCCGAACCGGCCAGCGGCGACGTCACCACGTTCCAGCCCGCGCGCCCCTGACTGATGTTATCGACCGTCGCCAGCTGGCGCGCGACAGTAAACGGATCGCTGTAGGACGTCGAAATCGTCCCGGCCAGCCCGATGCTGTGCGTCGCCGATGCCAGCGCCGACAGCAAGGCAATCGGTTCGAAACGGTTGAGGAAATGCGGCAGCGATTTTTCGTTGATGTGCAGGCCGTCAGCGACAAACAGGAAATCAAAACCGGCGGCTTCTGCGCGCAGCGCTAAATCACGGAAATAGGGAAAATTAACGCTCGCATCGGCTGGCGCTTTTTCATGCCGCCATGAATTCATGTGGCCGCCTGCACCGTGCAACATCAGGCCCAGTTTGATACTTTTCGAATGGCTCATGAGATCTCCTTACAGCTGGCCAGCCAGCAATTCAATGGACTTCAGACGCACGGCGGCCTCTGTCAGTGGGGTGTGAAGGACAAATTCGTTGACGCACAGACGGCGCTGAATGTCGCGCAGCTGCTCGTGAATGTCGCCGGGCGTACCGTGCAGCACGCTGAGCTGTTGTTGGTCGATGGTGAACTGCCTGGCGCCCGCCTGCCGCACAAAGGCTTCCGCCTGTTCGCGGGTGCCGACCGTAACGTGTTTATCGCCAATCGTGACGCGGAAATTATGCTGTTCGGCCACCCGCTCTGCGGCTTCTTCACGGGTTTGAGCGGCGAGCACCGCCAGGCTGACCAGTGCCTGACCTTTGCCCGCGGAATATTCGTGGAACGCCAGCACCGATTCAGTCATCACTTCCGCTGAAGTATTGATGAAACCGGCGAACACAAAATTCCAGCCGAGCGAGGCTGCCAGACGGGCGCTTTCTTTGCTGGCGCCGAGCAGAAAACGCTGGGGCGCAACCGGCGGATGCGGCAACGCGCGTGCTTCAACACCGGCCAGATGGTCGTCGAGATGTGTAAGATAATGGGTCAGCTGTTGTAACTGCGCGGGAAAACCGGGCGCATTCTCGGCTGAATGATGTCCGCGCAGCGCTTTGGTGGAAAGCGGTAAACCGCCCGGCGCTTTACCGATGCCGATATCGACGCGATCCGGCGCCAGCGCTGAAAGCAAATGGAAATTCTCCGCGACTTTGTACGGGCTGTAATGTTGCAGCATCACACCACCGGAGCCGATACGCAGTCGGGATGTCTGCGCCAGCAGCCAGGCAATCAGGACTTCCGGCGAACTGCCCGCCAGCTTTTCGGTGTCATGATGTTCGGACACCCACAAACGGTGATACCCCAGTCTCTCTGCTGTCTGCGCAAATGTCAGCGTCGCCGCCAATGCCTGTGCGGCGCTCTGCCCGTCATTTATCGGGCTTTGATCTAATAAGCTCAGTCGGTAATTCACGTCGGGCATTCCTTTTATCTGCTTAAGTCTGGTAACAATCATTCATCATGATAAAAAGAGTTCCACGAAGTCAGCGCAAAGCTAAATAATATAATTACGTTTCTATAGTGAATATTTAGCTATGGGATTTATGCCTCTATGGCGGATATAAATTATAGCCACAGGGTATTTAGTCAGACGGCAATTCATGACTAGGATGAAATGACTGCAATCTCTACCCATAAAAGGCTATTTATAATGAGCATTTCACTTGCCGATGAAATCCGCACCGGGGCGAACACCGCTACCACTGGGTTAGAAAATCAACTCATCGCCCATCGCCGCGAATTACATCAACATCCTGAATTATCCAATCAGGAATTCGTGACCACGCAAAAAATTACCGACTGGCTGAATGCCGCCGGGATCCGCATTTTAGATCTTGGCTTAAAAACTGGTGTAGTGGCTGAAATTGGCCCGGCGCACGGCCCGGTGGTGGCGCTGCGCGGCGACATCGACGCCCTGCCGATCGAAGAAACCTCCGGCGTGCCCTTCAGCTCTCAGCAACCGGGCGTGATGCATGCCTGCGGCCACGATGTCCATACCTCTGTAATTCTTGGTGCGGCATACTTACTCAAAGCCCGCGAGGACCAGTTACCAGGCCGCGTGCGTCTGTTTTTCCAGCCTGCCGAAGAGCGTTTTGGCGGAGCATCTCAGCTGATTAAGGCCGGTGCACTGGAAAACGTCGATGCGATTTTTGGGCTGCACAATGCGCCTGAACTGCCGGTGGGTACCTTCTCCACCAAAGGCGGCGCGTTTTACGCCAATGTCGATCGCTTCCAGATAACCATTACCGGCAAAGGCGCGCATGCCGCCCATCCGGAGGAAGGGGTCGACAGTATCGTCACCGCCAGCCACATCGTGACGGCGCTGCAAACACTGGTCAGCCGTAACGTCGCCGCGCAGGAGTCGGCGGTGGTCAGCGTGACCCGCATCGAGGGCGGCAATACCTGGAACGTTCTGCCCCAGAGCGTCGAACTCGAAGGCACGGTGCGCACGCATAATGATGATATTCGCGAGCAAATTCCGGGGCGGATCCGCCAGCTGATTTCAGGTGTTGCCGGTGCGCTGGGCGCGAAAGCCGAGCTGCATTGGTTTGGCGGGCCACCGGCCGTGGTGAATACGCCACGTTGGGCAGAATTCAGCCTTCAGGCGGCAGCCGAATTTGGTTATAAAGCGGAAGTGGCCACCGCGCAGATGGGCGGCGAAGACTTTGCGTTTTACCTGCATCACGTCCCCGGCGCGTTCGTCAGCATCGGCTCGGCCAGCGAATTTGGCCTGCATCATCCGCAATTTAATCCGGATGAATCAGCTATCTTCCCGGCAGCGAACTATTTCCAGCAGTTAGCTGAAAAAGCGCTGCATGAATTAAGCGTAAAATAATTCCTATTACTCTTCAGCCTGTCATTCATGCCCGGACATTCCGGGCTTTTTGCATGGGAAATATTCCTCCACCCGTATTTGCTTTTTCTCAATTTGATTATTGAATTTTGTTCTTTTACATCCCTGTAACACTCGGGAATAGTGAAAACGTCACCTCAATGTCATAAACACATAATAAGAATGCAGGGTAAAAAATAATGATGAAACGTAGCTTTAGTCTGACTGCCATTGCCACTTTGTTAAGTCTTTCTACACTGGCTCATGCTGCACCGGGTATCGACCTTGTTGCTAATGAAACTCCGATCAATACGCCGAAAAGCCCGGAAGCCGTGGCGAAAATCCCGGCCAACTTTAAGTTTGTCGAACCGGGCACGCTGACGGTGGCACTGGCCGTACTCGGCAGCGCCCCGCCATTCGGGTTATATGCCCGCGATAACAAAACGGTGATCGGCAGCGAGGCGGATATCGCCCGTCTGGTGGCCGACGGCCTGGGGCTGAAACTGAAAGTGGTGCCGGCCTCGTGGGAAGACTGGCCGCTCGGCGTAACCTCCGGGAAATACGACGCCGCTATCTACAACATCACCGTGACCAAAGACCGCAAAACCAAATTTGATTTCGCCACCTATCGCGAAGATACGCTGGGCTTCTACGTCAAAACCGGCAGCAAAATCACCTCGATCAAATCCGCACCGGACATCGCCGGTAAACGCATTATCGTCGGCTCCGGCACTAATCAGGAAGCCGTGCTGCTGGCGTGGGACAAAGAGAATCAGGCGAAAGGCCTGCCCGCGTTTAAACCGCAATATGTCACCGATGATGCCGCCGCCACGCTGGCTATCCAGTCAGGTCGCGCCGACGCCACCTTCGGGCCAAACGTCACCGGTGCCTATAAAGCCCTGCTGACCGGCAAAACGCAGCTGGTTGGCACGGTGCCGGGCGGCTGGCCGAAAACCGCCAACATTGCCGTGACGCTGAAAAAAGGCAACGGCTTAGTGGATGCCGTGCAGGCATCGCTGAACAGCGCCATTGCCAGCGGCGCGTATTTGCAGGTGCTGGATCGCTGGGGCGAGAGCGTTGAGAAAATCGACCATTCAGAAATCAATCCGCCGGGACTGGGCGACTGATCAGGAGACTGAAAGATGAGCGACGACGTTTTTATTCAAACCGTGCCGGAAGATCCGCTGATTGCGCCGGTCATCGAAGGATTATTTGGTGAATACCGCGAACGCTATGGTGACTTTTTTTCCAGTCAGCCACCGGAGGATGACAGCGTCTTTTCTGCGCCCGACGGCACTTTTATCGTTCTGCTGAGAAACGGAGCGCCCATCGCGATGGGCGCGTACAAACGCTACGACGAAGACACCGCAGAATTCAAACGCATCTGGACGGATCGCAGGCTGCGCCGTCAGGGGCTGGCGCAGAAGATCCTGCACGAGCTGGAGCGCCGCGCCGCCGCCTACGGTTACCGTCAGGTGTTTCTGACCACCGGATTCCGCCAGCCGGAAGCGGTCGGGTTGTATCTGTCACACGGGTATCAGCCGCAGTTTGATACGCGGCTCGACCCGGAAGTGTATTCCAGAGAACCGTACGACGGGCGTCTGCCCTTCAAAAAAGCGCTGACCGCTGACGTTCCCGTCAGCTAGGTGCAAAGCACAATAGATAACAGGCAAAACCTATGAGCGAAAACACTTCTCCGACCGTGACTCATCCCCCGCTGAAAGTGGTGCCGGCACGCTATCCGTGGCGGCTGGCCGGTGCGGTATTTTCGGTGTTCATCCTGCTGGCGATTGTGCAATCCATCGCCACTAACCCGCGCTGGGAATGGGGCGTATTTCGCCAGTGGTTTTTTGATCCGGTCATTTTGTCAGGGCTTGGCAAAACCCTTCTGCTCACCCTGCTCGGCACCCTGTTTGGTATTATCTTTGGCACCGCACTGGCGCTCGCCCGGCTGTCGAAATCCTACTTACTGAATTCACTGGCGTGGAGTTACATCTGGCTGTTCCGCTCGCTGCCCTTGCTGCTGGTATTGATCATCCTTTACAACTTTTCCTATCTGTACGACAACCTCTCGCTCGGCATTCCGTTTACTTCGCTGTCGTTTTTCAGTACGCCAACGGTGGATTTGCTGGATCAGTTTTCCGTCGCAGTGCTCGGCCTTTCTCTGGTGCAATCCGCGTACACCGCTGAAATCATTCGCGGGGGGATTTTAGGTGTCGAGCACGGCCAGCATGAAGCCGCCGCTGCACTGGGCTTACCCGCGTATCGCCGTACGTTTCGCATCATTTTGCCGCAGGCGTTGCGCTCGATTCTGCCGACCGGTTTTAATGAAGTGATCAGCCTCGCGAAAGGCACGTCGATTGTGTATGTGCTGTCGATGCCAGAGCTGTTTTACACCGTGCAGGTGATTTACAACCGCACCCAGCAGGTCATTCCGCTGCTGATGGTCGCGACTGTCTGGTATCTGCTGATCACTACCGTGCTGTCGGTACTGCAATATTACGTCGAACGTTATTTCTCACGCGGCACCGTGCGTCAGGTTGCGCCGACGCCGTTACAGCGCCTGCGTCAGTGGCGTCTGGCCCGTTCATAACGGCTCACTTTCTGGAGAATCATCATGTCCGAAGCCTTTGATCTGTTCGTTAACCGCCCGGCGGAAACTCCTGTTAAGCAGCTGTTCCCCCATAAATCTCATACCGCCACCGTCGGGCGCATCGAGATCAACAATCTCAGCAAATATTATGGCGCGCATAAGGCGCTGGATAATGTCAGCCTGAACATCGAGCCTGGCACGGTGACGGTGATTCTCGGCCCGTCAGGCTCCGGTAAATCAACCCTGCTGCGCACCATCAATCATCTTGAACGCGTGGACGAAGGGTTTATCCAGATCGACGGCGATTACATTGGTTACCGCCGTAAAGGTGACACGCTGTATGAGCTGAAAGAGCGCGCCATACTCAAACAGCGCACACACGTCGGCTACGTGTTCCAGAATTTCAATCTGTTCCCGCACATGACCGTGCTGGACAACATCATCGAAGCGCCGGTGGTTCACGGCTATCTCAGCCGCAAACAGGCCATCGTCCGTGCCTATGAACTGCTCGACACCGTTGGCCTGCGCGAAAAAGCACTTGCCTGGCCACGCCATCTTTCCGGCGGTCAGCAGCAACGCATCGCTATCGCCCGCGCGCTGGCGCTCAACCCGAAAGTGATGTTGTTTGATGAGCCGACCTCGGCGCTGGATCCTGAACTGGTTGGTGAAGTACTGGACGTTATCAGGAAACTGGCGGAGTCCGGCGTGACGCTGGTGGTGGTCACGCATGAGATAGGCTTCGCGCGGCAGGTGGCGGATCAGGTGGTCTTTATGGTTGACGGGCGCGTCGTTGAAAGCGGCGACGCTTCACAGGTTCTCGACCGGCCGGTTCATGCAAGGACGAAGGCGTTTTTAGAGAAAGTGTTGTAAGCCTTACGCCACCGTCGCGACGAGGCTTTTCAGGTGCGCGATACGCTGTTTGTCGGGGTTGATGAGGACATCGTTGTTAATGGCCAGCACCACGCCCTTGAGCAGTTCCGTGGTGTTGGAAATCTGAGAAAGGGATTTCAGCTCGTTAATATCATTGTGGATTTCACGCCCTTTCAGCGAGAGGCGTTTATTCGCCAGACCGGTTGCCAGCTCAGAAGTGAGAAGCTGCACCAGTTGCACGGCGGCCACCGGATGGGTCGCCAGCATATGGATATAATATTTCATCAGCAGCGGAATAAACTCCGGCGTCGCACCCAGTTTGGCGCTTGCCAGGTTGAGGATATCGATCATATGCGCAGGCACGCGGCTTTCCACGGCCTTACGTTGTGTTTCCAGCTGCTTCTTCACCGCAGGAACCGACTGGAACGGCAGCAATGCCACGCTGTCGCAGGTTTTACAAACCCCCACCACCACGTTCTTCACCAGCCCGCTACCATCGCTGAAAGGCACATCGCGCAGCTGGAAGCTGACCGTCTGAAAAGACTGACACACCTCGCACGCCGCCCGTTTCTCATCACCCACTTTGTAGATTTTCATAATTTCCCTTTAATGATGAACGCTGATAAATACGCTGGCCGGTTCATCGAAATACCATTTGATATACCAATGTAAGCCTGCGCAGGTCACTGTAATAATGTGTACATCAACACTGCTGTCATAATGATGAGGGCTCATCCGGTGATCGGCCCCACCTGCCCGCATAATCACATTGATGACCTCCGGCACAGACACATCACCGGTACTTAATAAATTCTTAAGGTCCACATCGCGCCGGACAGCAAACTCAATATCCCCCGCCCGTAAACACTCAATGACCCTGCGCTTAATGTCTTTAAACCCCACACGCCCTTCAATGTACGCCAGTTGTCGTACGTGATCAACTGATTATTTTGGCCTCACATCTGAAAAGACTGAGGATGAAAATACGCGCACAGAATACGGGGATTAGTGTAGAAATGAATGATAATAAAGATATTTATCAAGGAACTGGAAGATAGCCTGGAAATAGGAATGTAACGGAAGATGGACGTTGCATGAGTTGTACAGGTACCCGGTCTGTCAGACGGGTACCTTGCATTACGGATGGCGTTAGTGGGGTTTAGGGTTATCGTAAAGTACTGAGGGGTTACTCCGTGCTTACGGATATATTCCTTTAAACACCGTTTTCTTCCTCCCCTGCGACATAATCCCTTCTAACGCTTCCACGCACGCCAGATAGTGCGGCGTTTTTTTGTGCGCCAGTACCGCAGCCTCATCCACATAGGCTTCATAGATAAAAAACCGCGTTGCCACGTCTGCATCCTGCAACACGTCGAACCTCAGATTTCCGGGTTCCTGAACCGCGCCGAGATGATTCGCGTGAAAGACGTCCAGAAACACGTCAATTTTGTCCGGCTGGACATTAATTTCAACCAGTGTCACTTCCATGATTTACCCCTTCTCGCTCAGAAACAGTTCGTAGGCATGCGCCACGCTGGCATTTTCATGCACCACGGCTTTAACCGCATGGAGCATCGCGACCGGCGACTCCGACTGGAAGATGTTGCGTCCCATATCGACGCCCGATGCGCCCTGATCGAGCGCTTTAAAACACATTTCCAGCGCCTCGCGTTCGGGCAGTTTTTTGCCCCCGGCGATAACGATCGGCACCGGACAGCCGGCGGCGATGCGTTCGAAACCTTCATCCACAAAATACGTTTTGATGATGTTCGCCCCCATCTCGGCGGCGATGCGCGTGGCCAGTGAGAAATACCGTTGATCCCGCGCCATGTCTTTACCGACGCCCGTCACCGCCATGGTCGGCATGCCGTAGCGCATCCCCTGATCGACCAGCTGGATAATGTTTTTAATCGACTGGTGTTCGTATTCGCTGCCGATATAAACCTGCGCCGCCATTGCCGCGACGTTCAGACGCAGCGCGTCTTCAATGGCGACCGCCACCGTTTCATTGGAAAGCTCAGTCAGGATTGAGTTGCCGCCTGAGGCACGCATCACCACCGGCTTATTGACCGCCGCGGGCACCACGCTGCGCAGCACGCCACGGGTACACATCAGCACGTCGGTGTGGGCAAACAGCGGCGCAATATTGATGTCGATGCGCTCAAGGCCGGTGGTCGGCCCCTGAAAATAGCCGTGATCGAAGGCCAGCATCACCGTACGGCCTGACTCCGGATTGAAGATCCTTGCCAGACGCGATTGCATCCCCCAGTCCAGCTGGCCGCTGCCCTTGAGGAAAAAGGCCCGGTTCTCCTGCGGCGTGCCGATGCCGAAATTCTTGCCGTCTCTGATATCGTCCAAATCTGCCATTTTGTGTCTCCTTTATCGAAAACCGTTATCGTCAGAAATCGTATTTACCGATGTTGTCTTTGGTGAAGACCACGCGCTCCGGCAGCAGAACAATGCCGTTACCTTTGGCCTCGTACTGGTAGCCCTGCACGCTGTTCGGTACCACTTCAACCGTCCCGACGTCCGGCACATCCAGTTTGTCACCCACGTTCAGGTCACCTTTTTTCAATAACTGATCGGCGACGTATACCGAAATTTTGCCCTGACTGACGACGTCCCACAGGCCGAACTGTTTGACCGTGCCGCGTTCGACGTAAGGCCGCATCACGTTTGGCGTGCTGAAGCCGACGATGGTCACGTCTTTACGTTTGAGGTTTTCCGCCGCCTGCGCCGCTGCCGGTAAAGCGTTGGCGTCCGGCGCGATAATCGCATCCAGATCGCCATAAGATTTCAGGATCCCTTCGGCGGTTTGCAGGGATTTGGTGGCGTCGTTATAGCCGTACTGCGTGGTCACAATTTCCCATCCCGGATGCTCTTTGGCGATTTTAGCTTTCGCCTCTTTTACCCACTGGTTCTGATCCGTCACTGTCGGGCTGGAATAGAAGAATGCGACTTTGGCTTTCTCTTTTTTAACCTGACTGGCGGTCATATCCACCAGCATCGAGCCGAGCTGCTGCGGCGTGCCCTGATTGATGTAAATCGAGCGGCACTCCGGCTTGGTATCGGAATCCCAGGTCAGCACTTTCACGCCGCGCTGCATGGCCCGTTTCAGTGCCGGACAAAGGCCGTCCGGTGAAACGGCTGCAACGACAATCGCGTTGTAGCCCTGATTGACGAAGTTATTGATCATCTGCACCTGACCGGACACGCTCGGTTCGGTCGGGCCGTCGTAGGTAACATCGACGCCCAACGCTTTACCCGCCGCCGTCGCTCCGTTGCCGCCGCTGGTGAAGTATCCGACGCCGACCAGTTTTGGAATAAAGGCGATGCGTTCAGCAGCCTGCGCACTCAGGCAGGCGAGGCTGACGGCACTGGCGATCAGCATGGTTTTCAGCATTTTCGTTTTCATCTTGCACCCCGGTTCATTTGGATAATAAAGAAGGAGAAGAAGCAGACCAGCGCTGGCGGTAACGCTGGAAAACACTGCGGATAAGACCCCGGTTAAGGCTGGCAGAGCGGCCAATTACCACCAGAATCAGCAGCGCACCGGACAGCGCGCTGGAAACCTGACTGGAAACGCCGACCATCTGCAGGCCCTGTTGTAAGTAGCCGATCAGCAGCGTCGCCAGCGCCGTGCCGAGAATGGAACCCGAACCGCCGTAGATATTCGCGCCACCGAGCACCACGGCAGTGATCGCAGGCATCAGCAGCGCATTGCCGAGATCGGAACGCGCCGAGCCGAAATAAGAGGTCATCAGGATTGCCGCTACCGCCGACGCCAGCCCGGTCATGCCGTACAACGCAAAGACTGTCCGGCTGACCGGCAGCGCACCGTAGCGCGCCACACGGGCGTTCTGACCGATGAGAAACACGTTGCGTCCGGTGCGACTGCGGTGCATCAGCAGCCAGAAAAACAGCGTGGCGGCGAGGAAAATCAGCAGCGGCATCGGCAGGCCGAGCACCACCTGATTGGCAAAATTGGTGAAGGCATCCGGGAAATTACCGATGCCTTCAAAGCCGGTCGCGCCCGCCAGCCCGGAGAGCAGCAAGGCGCTGCCACCGAACAGGTACAGCGTGCCGAGCGTTATCACCAGCGGATTGACGCCGGTATAGAGGATCAGCGCCGCGTTGAGTAAACCGCAGGCGGCGCCGAGTGCCAGCGTGAGAGCTATCGCCAGCGCCAGCGGCACACCGGCCTGACACAAGACGCCGAGCGCAATGGCGCACAGGCCGATGGTTGAGCCGAAGGAAATGTCGATCCCACCGCTGACAATCACCAGCGTCAGCGGCAGTGCCACAATGCCGATAGTGATGAAATCACTGGTGCTGAACAGCAGCGTATTGGCATCGAGCATTCTTGGATTTGCGAAGCCAAACAGCAGAATCTCCAGTATCAGCAACGCCAGCAGCGCCGCCTCCCAGCCATACTGTTGAAGGATTTTCATCACGCCACCCCGCCTTTTTTGCCGGTGCTTAACCGGCGTGTGAGATGCTTTTGCTGACCGGGTTTACGCTCAGCAGGCTTTTTCTGTTCGGGCTGACTGGCAGAGAGGAAGCGGGCGTATTTCTGGCGGCGCAGGTTTTTCTGTAACGCCTGCCGCAACCTGCCGTCGAATACCAGCACCGCCAGCAACACCAGTCCGGCGATAAAATCGTTCCACCAGGCGGGCAGCCTGAGCAGCACCAGCACGCTGTCGATTTGGGTGAGGAAATACGCGCCGAGCACCGCACCGAGAATCGAACCGGTGCCGCCGAGCAGGCTGATCCCGCCCAGCACGCAGGCGGCGATGGCTTTCATTTCCAGCCCGCTGCCGGTCTGATTGGGCACAAAGCCGATTTGCGCGGCGAAGACGATACCGGCGATCGCCGCCATCATGCCGTTAATGCCAAATGCCAGAATGCGCACGCGGTTAACCGCCACGCCAAGCTGCCGCGCGCCCTGTAAGTTGTCGCCGACGGCGTAGAAACTGCGGCCAAACGCGGTGCGGCTGAGCATCCACAACATCGCGCCCAGCAGTACGATAACTCCCCAGCCCAGCGCAGAAATGCCGAGGAATACCGGCTCGGACAACGATTTCAGCCCCGCCGGTAAACCTTCAATCCATTTGCCGCCGGTCATCAGCAGCATCAGCCCGCGATATAACCCGAGCGTACCGAGCGTCGCGACTATCGCCGGAATGCGTAACCACGCGACCAGTACGCCGTTGAACAATCCGGCCAGCAGCCCGGTCCCCAGCGTAATGACGCAGGCCAGCGCCAGATTCATACCGCCGTTAAGCAACACGCCAAGCGTGACAGCGCACAAGCCGGTGATCGATCCTACTGATACGTCAATATTGCGGGTCAGCATGACCAGCGTCGCGCCCATCGCCAGCAGCATCAGGATCTGCGCGCTGCCGAAAATCATGCTCAGCGTCTGGAAGCTGAACGACTGCCGGTCCATCACGCCGAGCAACGCAAACAGCGCGATAATGGCCATCAGCGCGGTCAGTTCACGGTTGTTTTGTATCCGCTTTAGCATGAGGATCCTCCGGTGGCGGCAGTCTGGGGATGGTTACCAAAAGCGATGTGCATAATGTTGTTGACGTTTATCTCGCTGCCCTGCAATTCGCCGCTCATTTCGCCCTGATGCATGACGAATACGCGATCGGCCAGCGCCTCAATTTCATCCAGATCGGAAGAAATCAGGATCACCGCGACGTTCTGTTCAACCACGTTGCGTAGCAGCTGATAGATATCGGCGCGGGCTGAGACGTCCACGCCGCGCGTCGGCTCATCGACGATCAGCACCGCAGGCTGCGCTTCCAGGCATTTGGCGATCAACAGCTTCTGCTGATTGCCGCCGGACAGCGTGCGGGCGGTTTGTGAACCGTCGCGGTACTTAATCCCCAGCGCGCGGTGATAACGTTCGAGCACCGCCGCTTCGCGTTTGAGGTTGAGCCACCAGCTCTGACGATTAAAGGTCAGCGAGGTGGTATTCCAGCCGAGCGGCGCATCAAGATACAAGCCGGATGCCTGCCGGTCCTCCGGCAGATACACCAGCCCCTTTTGCAGCCGCTGCAACGTATTCAGCCCGCTGATGTCCTGCTGCATCAGACGCACCTGACCGCTTTTTGCCTCGCGCAGGCCGTACAGCGTTTCTGCCAGTTCGGTTCGACCTGCCCCGACAACGCCTGCCAGCCCGACGATTTCCCCGGCGCGGGCGCTAAATGAAATATCGATGAAGCCTTCACCGGTGAGATTTTCTACCTGCAAGACCGGTTCGCGCCCTTTGACATTGCGCCGTTGACCAGGCAAATCCAGCCACAGCTTTTGTTCGGCGGGCAGCGCCAAGTCCTGCGTATGCGGCGTGATGGCGCGGATCAGCGCATCGTTATCGAGTTCAGCCAGCGTGCCGCTGAGGGCAATTTTTCCGTCGCGCATCACGCTGACCCGGTCGGCAATCGCGCGGATTTCCGGCAGCTTGTGGGAGATAAACACCACGCCGACGCCTTTCGCGGTGAGATGACGAACCTGCGTGAACAGGCGGGCGGATTCGGCGGGCGTCAGGGAGGCGGTCGGTTCATCAAGGATCAGCAAACGTGCGTCGCGCATCAGACCGCGCAGGATTTCCACCAGCTGCTGATCAGCCACCTCCAGCGTTCCAGCCAGCGCGCCGAGCGGAAGATTGCAGCCCAGGCCGGTCAGCGTTTCGATCAGTTTTTTCTCGCTGGCCTGACGGGCGGGTAAACGGAACAGGATATTTTCACGTACGGTCAGGCTCGGAAACAGCATCGGCTCCTGCGGCACCAGATAAATGCCCGCCTGATGCGCTTTCGCCGGTGTTAGCCCCGACAGCGGTGCACCGCCGAGCTGCATTTCGCCGCAGTCAGCGGTTTCGACACCGGCGATGATTTTCATCAGCGTGGATTTCCCCGCCCCGTTACCACCCAGCAGCGCGTGAACTTCCCCGGCGTAGAGACTGAAACCGATATCTTTCAGCACCGCCACGCCGGAAAAGCTTTTGCTGAGGCCGCTCACCTGTAACAGCAACGTGGTTGAGGCTAAGACCTGTTCTGGCTGCTGCATACATCACCCTCAGACCGGATACATTAAATGAACAAATGTATTTATTGTTTAACAATGTTCATAAACCTAGTCTGCGGCGGGCAGGAAAACTTTTGCATCGATCACAGTTTGTTCAACTCATATACTCTGCGATATGATTCAGGCGGCAATCATTCAGGATTTGCCAGACACATCACAGTTAACAACATTTTGTTAACGAACAATTGATCTACATTTTGATAAGTGTTCACTATGACTTCTGAGAATGTCAAGAAAACGAACCTGTCCGATTTGACTAACCATCTGGAATTCAGCATGGGTGAAGAGGAACTGCTGGCGCGCACCGCGTGGTTCTATTACCACGACGGCCTGACCCAGAATGAGATTGGTGAACGGCTCGGGCTGACGCGGCTGAAAGTATCGCGCCTGCTGGAGAAAGGCCGTCAGTCGGGCGTGATCCGCGTGCAAATCAACTCGCGTTTTGAGGGATGTTTGTCGCTGGAAAACACCCTGCTGGAACGTTTTGGTTTACAGCAGATCCGCGTGCTGCCGCAGCTGGCCGACGGTTCGCTGAGCGCACGTCTGGGCGTTGGCGCGGCGCATATGCTGATGACGTTGCTCAAACCCGAGCAGCTACTGGCGGTAGGTTTTGGTGAAACAGCGATGAGTACGCTTCAACACCTGAGCGGTTTTATCTCTTCACAGCAGATCCGCATGGTCACGTTGTCCGGCGGCGTCGGGCCTTACATGACCGGCATCGGCCAGCTCGACGCAGCCTGTGGTGTGAGCATTATTCCGGCACCGTTGCGTGCGTCTTCGGCCAGCGTCGCGGCGATTTTTCGACAAGAGCGTAACGTCCACGACGTGATGCTCGCGGCCTGCGCCGCCGATATCGCAGTGGTCGGCATCGGTTCGCTGAATCAGAAACAGGAAGCGACGATTTTACGCTCCGGTTACATCAGCGAAGGTGAGCAACTGCTCTTTGGCCGCAAGGGCGCGGTCGGCGACATTCTTGGATTCTTTATGCAGCGCAATGGCGAGCTGGCGGAAAATATGGCGATCCACGATGAGCTCATCGCCGTCGCGCCCGATGAACTGGCCAGTATCCCGACCGTACTCGGCGTGGCGGGCGGCGTCGAAAAAGCCGAGGCGATTGTCGCGGCGCTGAAAGGTAAACGCATTAACGCACTGGTTACTGAAGAGAGCACAGCAAGAGCCATGCTGGCGCTGCTCGGCTGACCCGCAGGGTTTATGGGGTGTGGCGGTCAGGTAACAGGTGCCCGATAAACCGGCACGAGAGAAACTGGCGATGACCTCAACCCTGAACTCTGACGACGATCGTAGCTATTTAATGGCGCTGGACGCCGGCACCGGCAGCGTCCGCGCGGTGATTTTCAATCTCGAAGGCGAGCAAATCGCCGCCGGACAGGCCGAGTGGATCCATCTGGCCGTGCCGGATGTGCCCGGCTCGATGGAATTCGATCTGCAAAAAAACTGGCAGCTGGCCTGTCAGTGCATCCGCCAGGCCCTGCACGAAGCGCACCTCCCCGCCTCCGCCATCCGCGCCGTGGCCGCCTGTTCCATGCGCGAAGGCATCGTCCTTTATGACAAATCCGGTGAACCGATCTGGGCCTGCGCCAACGTCGATGCCCGCGCCAGCCGTGAAGTTTCTGAACTGAAAGAAATCCATGATTTTCAGTTTGAGCGCGAAGTGTATGAATGCTCAGGGCAGACGCTGGCGCTGAGCGCCATGCCTCGCCTGCTGTGGCTGGCGCACCATCGCCCGGATATTTACCGCCAGGCGGCAACGGTCACGATGATCAGTGACTGGCTGGCCTATAAGCTCAGCGGCGAGCTGGCCGTGGATCCTTCCAATGCGGGCACCACCGGCATGCTGGATTTGGCCACGCGCAACTGGCGGCCAGAGCTGCTGGACATGGCCGGTCTGCGCGCCGACATGCTTTCGCCGGTGGCAGAAACCGGGACGCGTCTCGGATACGTCACCGCCAGCGCGGCGGAGGGCTGCGGTCTGCGGGCCGGCACGCCGGTCGGCATGGGCGGCGGCGATGCCCAGCTCGGCACGCTCGGCCTAGGGCTGGTACGCCCCGGACAGACGGCGGTGCTCGGCGGCACTTTCTGGCAGCAAATCGTCAATCTGCCCGCGCCGATCACTGACCCTGAAATGAATATCCGCGTCAATCCGCACGTCATCCCCGGTATGGCGCAGGCAGAATCCATTAGTTTCTTCACCGGCCTGACCATGCGCTGGTTCCGCGATGCGTTCTGCACCGAGGAGAAAACCCTCGCTCAGCGACTTGGCGTCGATACCTACAGCCTGCTGGAAGACATGGCCGCGCGCGTACCGGTCGGTTCCTGGGGCGTTACGCCAGTGTTCTCCGACGCCATGCATTTCAAAAACTGGTATCACGCCGCACCGTCATTCATCAATCTCTCCATCGACCCTGAAAAATGCAACAAACCGACGCTGTTCCGCGCGCTGGAAGAAAACGCCGCCATCGTTTCGGCCTGCAATCTGGACATGATCGCCAGCTTCTCCGGCATTCGCGCCAAATCGCTGGTGTTCTCCGGCGGGGGTTCGAAAGGCAAGTTGTGGTGTCAGATTTTGAGTGACGTCACCGGCGTGCCGGTCAACGTGCCGGTAGTGAAAGAAGCCACGGCGTTAGGCTGCGCGATTGCGGCGGGAGTCGCAGCGGGCGTGTATTCGTCACTCGCCGAAACGGGTGAAGCACTGGTGCGCTGGGAGCGGGAGTATCAGCCTGTGGCGGCAAACCATGAACTGTATCTTGCGCAGAAGGCTAACTGGCAGGCGGTGTATGCTGACCAGCTGGGGCTGGTGGACAGGCATCTGACGACGTCTATGTGGAAGGCTCCGGGGTTGTGATGCGGACTGGGCATCGGCGGCTTTTTTCTTTAGAAAGGTGATACAGCGCGACCAAAAATCTTGCTGAGCGCAGCGGCCTTAAGACCAGGGGCTGCGGCACTGCGTGAAGGTAATGCGCAGCAGCCCCTGTAAAACAATCATTTAATATTCGCCACCACATCCATCGCGACTTTCCCTTTGATTGCCTTGTTTTTCACTCTCCGTGACCACATCGCAGTCAGTATCGGAACTAATATCGAGGTGACGATAACCGATGTGGCGACCAGTGCCGTCGCTGCCGGAGCCACCGCTTTAAACTGTGGCACCATCTCGGCGATCAGTACCGGAGTAGCGACCGCAGCGCCCGCAGAGCTTGAAGCCGCAATACCCGCCGTACCGTCACCGCCGCCGATGAATTTATCGGCCAGAATTAACGGAATACCGGTCAGGATAATCACTGAAACCCCCAGCAACACACCCAGCAGGCCGGTTTGTGCGATAACCGTCAGGTTGATGGTGTTGCCGAGCGCAAAGGCGAAGAACGGGATCAGCGTTTGTACCGCTTTGCTGAAGAATTCACGCAGTTCAGGATCCAGATTCCCTAAGCCAAAACCGATCAGGAACGGCAGCACCGCGCCGACGAAAACGTGCGGTTCGAAAGAGGCAATACCGGCGGTGCCGAGGATAATCATGGTCATCAGCGGGCCGGATTCCAGAGACATCAGCACGAAAGCGCCCGCCTCTTCTTTGGTGCCATATTGTTGCATCACCGAGGCGTACAGCCCGCCGTTAGTCATGTCCATCGACGCGACCAGCGCCAGAACCGACAGCCCGGCAAAGAAGCCGAACTCGACGCCGTTTTCCGGCATGAAGCGCGATGCCACCGCCGCCACAATCCACGCCACGGCAATTTTGGTCACCACCAGCGTGCCGGATTTACGCAGCACCGTCCCGGTCGCGCTCAGTTTGATCGACGCACCCATGCAGAAGAACCATACCGCCAGAATCGGCACGGTGCCGGTGATCAGACCGTTAGTGAATGAACCGAAATATTTACCTGAGTCCGGGGCAAACGTATGGCACAGCGCACCGATGAAGAGAGGAACTAACATCATCCCGCCAGGGATTTTTTCTATCGCTCGTTTAATGTGCATATTTTCCACCTGATGTAAAAGTAACGTGTTACCGAATGCCGCTACGTTATCCATTCCTCAGGCTTATAAAAGTGACGCCAATCATAAAATGAAACGATGTTTCTATTTTTTAGATCAGGAGTTTTATTAATTTATCGCGTCAATAATTAATTTCGGCGCGAAATCACATTTTAGGATTATTAGTACGAAAATTCTTAACCCTCAGAAACAAAAAACCCGCAACAGTCGCCTGTGCGGGTGGAGGTAAATGTAAAAGGGAAGCGAAGAAAGATCAGCTGAGCGTGGTCGTGCCGAATGCCTGACGCCAGTCGGCATCGAACTTCTCTACCGCAGACTGCACGGCGGGCGTGTTAAGCAGCTGTTCAGCAATCTCTACCGGCAAGGTGATCGACTGGCAGCCTGCCAGCAGACAATCGATCGCCTGACGTGGCGTTCTGAAACTCGCCGCCAGCACTTTTGACTGCGGCGCGTGCAGGCTGAGCAGCGACTGTAATTCCTTCACCATCGCAATGCCGTCGCCGCCCTGCGCGTCCAGACGGTTAACGTACGGTGCAACATATTCCGCACCGGCCAGCGCCGACAATAAACCCTGACCTGCGCCATAAACCGCGGTGCCGAGGGTCGGAATATTCATGCCTTTCAGCTTTTTAATCGCCGCCAAACCTTCGCTGGTCACCGGAATTTTTACCACCAGACCAGAAACTCGCTGCGACAACAACAGCGCTTCAGCAACCATCTGTTCGGCGTCGGATGCCATCACCTGAGCAAATAATTTTCCGGTGCCGCCAAGGGCATCACGCAGCGCAGGCAACACATCCCACAGCGATTTCCCTTCTTTCGCCACGATGCTCGGATTGGTGGTCACACCCTGCAACGGCAAAATGCGTGAAAGACGTTTAACCGCAATGACATCGGCAGTATCGAGATACAACTCCATAACTCTCTCCTTGAAACCTGTGAGCGAATGCAAAGTTCACAGATTGTACGCCAGCAAGCGCAGGGTTTGTTGATCACTGTCAAATCACTTTCGAATGAAAGTCAATAGATTGTGAATGAAGAGGTTAGCAACGGGAGTGTCAGTATGATTTTCAACGTGCAGCGTTATTCTACCCATGATGGTCCGGGGATCCGCACGGTGGTGTTTTTCAAAGGCTGTTCGCTGAGCTGTACGTGGTGTCAGAACCCTGAAAGCCGCTCGGCCAGACCCGATGTGCTGTTCGATTCCCGCCTTTGCAGCGCCGGTTGCCAGCACTGTGCGCAGGCGTTTCCCCACGCAGTGACGGTGGCAGACGGAGGCATTCAGATCCATCGTGAACACTTTCTGGTCAGTGATTTATGCCAGCTGGAACAGGTTTGCCCGGCCGGTGCGCTGAGCGCGTGCGGTGAAGAAACCGATATCGATGCCCTGATGAAGCAAATCCTGCGCGACAAGCCGTTTTATCAACGCACCGGCGGTGGCGTAACGCTCTCCGGCGGTGAGCCTTTTATGCAGCCACAAACGGCGCTGACGCTGCTGCAACGCTGTCGTCAGGAAGGTTTGCATACGGCGGTGGAAAGCTGTCTGCATGTGCCGTGGAAGTACATTGAGCCTTCGCTCGGTGCGCTGGATTTGCTGCTGGCGGATTTAAAACATGTCGACGATGCGCCGTTCAACCGCCTGACCGGCGGGTCGGCGAAACGGGTGCTGGATAATTTTCGTCGGCTGGCTGCAGCCGGGCAAAAGCTCGTCGTCCGCGTCCCGCTGATCCCTGACTTCAACGCCGACCGGGCGTCAGTCCGCCAGTTAGTTGACTTCGCCGCTGACGAAACGGGCTGCGAAGCGATTCACTTTTTGCCCTATCACACCCTCGGCATTAACAAATATGTCCTGCTCGGACAACCTTATCTGGCGCCACGCCAGCCGTTAAATGACCCCGATCTGCTGACGTTCGCCCAGGAATACGCCGCCGGAAAAGGGCTTTGTGTACAGTTAAGAGGATAAAAATAATGACCCAGCTGAATCTGAACACCCTTGCCAGCCGTATCCGCGCGCACAAAGAAGCGCTGATCCACATCGTCAAACCGCCGGTGTGTACCGAACGCGCACAGCATTACACGCAGGTTTATCAGCAACATGCCGATAAACCGCTGGCAGTACGCCGTGCCCTGGCGCTGGCCGAACATCTGCGCCAGCGCACTCTCTGGATCAAACACGACGAGCTGATTGTCGGCAATCAGGCCAGCGAAGTGCGCGCCGCGCCGATTTTCCCTGAATACACCGTCGGCTGGATCGAGAGCGAAATCGATGCGCTGGCCGACCGTCCGGGCGCGGGTTTTGCGGTCAGCGAAGCCAATAAAAAAATTCTGCACGACATCTGCCCATGGTGGCGCGGCCAGACGGTGCAGGACCGCTGCTATGGCATGTTTACCGACGAACAGAAAGCGCTGCTCGACAGCGGCATCGTCAAAGCCGAAGGCAATATGACCTCCGGCGACGCCCATCTGGCAGTGAATTTCCCCCTGCTGCTGGAACTGGGGCTGGAGGGATTGCGCCACAAAGTCGATGAGCGTCGCAGCCGTATTAACCTGACCGACTGGGAGGACTTGCACAAAGAGCAATTGCTGAAAGCCATTGATATCACGCTGGCGGCGGTGAGCGACCACATTGCACGCTTTGCCGCGCTGGCGCGGGACATGGCGGAAACGGAAACGCGGGAAAGCCGTCGCGCCGAACTGCTGACTATTGCCGCCAACTGCGACATCATCGCCCATCAGCCGCCGAAGAATTTCTGGCAGGCGTTACAACTGTGCTACTTCATCCAGCTGATTTTGCAGATCGAGTCCAACGGCCACTCCGTTTCCTTCGGGCGTATGGACCAATATTTGTATCCGTTCTACCGCCGCGACGTCGAGCTTGAGCAAACGCTGGAGCGTTGTCAGGCGATCGAGCTGCTGCAAAGCTGTTGGCTAAAATTGCTGGAGGTGAACAAGATCCGCTCCGGCACGCATTCGAAAGCATCGGCGGGCAGCCCGCTGTATCAGAATGTCACCATCGGCGGCCAGATTCTGCATCACGGCGTGGCGGCAGATGCAGTGAATCCACTCTCCTACGCGGTGCTGGAATCCTGTGGGCAGCTGCGTTCCACCCAACCGAATCTGAGCGTGCGTTATCACGCAGGAATGAGCGCCGATTTCCTCGACGCCTGCGTGCAGGTGATCCGCTGTGGTTTCGGGATGCCTGCGTTCAACAACGATGAAATCGTCATTCCTGAGTTCATCAAACTGGGTGTCGAAAAAGAAGATGCCTACGATTACGCCGCCATCGGTTGTATCGAAACGGCAGTCGGTGGCAAATGGGGTTACCGCTGCACCGGCATGAGTTTCATCAACTTCGCCCGAGTGATGCTGGCGGCCCTGGAACAGGGTCAGGATGCGAAAAGTCGCACCTGTTTCCTGCCCCAAGGGCGCGGTTTATCGCAAAATAATTTCGAGAATTTCGAACAGGTCTTCGCACAGTGGGATGATCAAATCCGCTATTACACGCGGAAATCTATCGAAATTGAGTGCGTGGTCGATACGGTGCTGGAGGAAAACGCGCAGGATATTCTGTGTTCGGCGCTGGTGGATGATTGTATCGAGCGCGGTAAAACCATCAAGCAAGGGGGTGCGAAGTACGACTGGGTGTCAGGTTTGCAGGTCGGGATCGCCAATCTGGGCAACAGTCTGGCGGCGGTCAAAAAACTGGTATTCGACCAGGGTACGATTGGTCAGAAGGAACTGGCAGATGCACTGGCGTCTGATTACGCGGGGCTGGACGGAGAACGTCTGCGTCAGCGTTTGATTAACGGTGCAGAAAAATACGGCAACGATCATGACGATGTCGATCAACTGCTGGTGCGCGCCTATCAGTGTTATATCGACGAGTTGGCCTATTATCACAACACCCGTTTCGGACGCGGCCCGATTGGCGGCACCTATTATGCGGGCACGTCATCGATTTCCGCCAACGTGCCGTTTGGGGCGGGCACAACGGCCACGCCGGACGGCAGAAAAGCGTACACTCCGCTGGCAGAAGGCGCCAGCCCGGCGTCCGGCACCGATCATCTGGGGCCGACGGCAGTGTTTAACTCTCTGGGTAAGCTCCCGACGGAAGCGATACTCGGGGGCGTGCTGCTGAATCAGAAACTGAATCCGGCATCGCTGGAAAATGAAACGGACCGTCAGACGCTGATGCTGATGTTGCGGACATTCTTTGAGGAGCATCGTGGCTGGCACGTTCAGTACAATATCGTTTCCCGCGAGACGTTGCTCAACGCGCGGGAAGAGCCGCAAAACTACCGCGATCTGGTGGTGCGCGTGGCCGGTTACTCTGCGTTCTTTACGGCTTTATCCCCTGAGGCTCAGGATGATATTATCGCCCGCACTGAACATACGCTTTAATGTTCAGATCAGATTTTAACTTTACCGGGGCGGCTGCGGCCGTCCGTATTTTCGGGCAATTATGAACGACAGACAGCAACTTATTTTGCAATGGGTGAACGATAAACAACGGATCAGCGTCAGTGAGCTGTCGGAAATTTGTCAGGTATCGGAAGTGACGATCCGTCACGATCTCACCCAGCTGGAACAGCGTCATTATCTGCGCCGTGCGCACGGTTTTGCCGTTGCCATTCAGACCGACGATGTGGATACGCGCATGTTGTCGAACTTCGCGCAGAAACAGAAACTGGCGAAATTCGCAGCGTCGCTTATCCGTGACGGCGAAACAGTCTTTTTCGAAAGCGGCAGCAGCATTGCCCTGCTGGCACAATATCTTTCTGATAAGAAGAACCTGACGGTGATCACCGTCAGCAGCTACGTGGCGTCATTACTGAAAAGTATGCCGTGCGAGGTGGTCTTACTCGGCGGAATGTACCAGAAAACCAGCCAGACCGTGGTCGGGCCGCTGACTAAAATGTGTTTGCAACAGATGAACTTCAGCAAAGCCTTTATGGGCGTCGACGGCTTTACCGTTTCTACCGGATTCACAGGCCGGGATATGCTGCGGGCAGATATCGTCAATGCGGTGGTCGCGAAAGGTGCGGAGAATATCGTGCTGACGGATTCGTCAAAATTCGGCCAAATCAACCTTAATTCGCTGGGGCCGGTGAGCGCGTTCAGTCGCGTGATTACGGATGAGATGTTAGCAGAAGAATATCAGCGGGAGCTTTCAGGCTCAGGCATTAAAGTCAGCCTGGTCGGCTGACTTTTTCTCTGTTCCTGCGAGGATTTACTGTCCGTAGTAAGCGTTCTTCCCATGTTTACGCAGATAGTGTTTATCCAGCAACTGCGGCTGCATGTCCGGCAACTGCGGCTTTAACTGACGGGAGAAAATGCCCATATAGGCGATTTCTTCCAGCACCACGGCGTTGTGTACCGCATTATCTGCATCTTTTCCCCACGTAAACGGCCCGTGAGAATGCACCAGGACCGCCGGAACATCGGCAGGTGACAGGTGGCGTTCAGCAAAGGTTTTAACAATCACTTCACCGGTTTCCCATTCGTAACGTCCGGCAATTTCCGCTTCGGTCATAAGACGCGTACAGGGAATATTGCCGTAGAAATAGTCCGCATGCGTTGTACCCCACGCCGGAATATCAATGCCCGCCTGCGCCCAGATAGTCGCGTGGCGCGAATGCGTATGCACGATCCCACCCGCTTCGGGAAAATTCAGGTACAGCACGCGGTGAGTATCGGTATCGGAAGACGGTTTTTTACTGCCCTCAACGACTTTGCCGGTCTCCAGTTCCACCACCACCATATCCTCCACGCCCATGTGCTCGTATTCCACGCCGGACGGCTTGATAACAATCAGCCCCTGCTGGCGGTCTACAGCACTGACGTTTCCCCAGGTAAAGGTCACCAGATTATGGCGAGGCAGTGCCAGATTGGCCTCCAGTACCTGCTCTTTCAGTTGTTTCAGCATGTTGGTTCCCTCGTCTGTCGATGATCTATTGTCTGGGCGGCAGGAGGTCGCAGGTATGGGGGAATTCGCTAAAGAGTGCGTACAGATCTGCTGCAAACGCAAAAGTGCCCGTGCGGACAGAAGTGAGGCGAGAACAACGCCGGTTTTTAGTCTTTTGTGCTCCACGGGCGCAGCCTGCTGGTGAATTAAGATTATTCACCTAGTGAATGAATAGTAAATTCACTATTTTTATTCAACGGATGCAAAAGTGCGTCCGGATGATACAAATTATGAATAAAGGTTCGGAACAGCTGAGAAATTCGTGAGTCGCGTGAAGGATTACAAGGTGAAATCCGGTGAAAACGCCGCAGGTTACCTATACTTATGAATGATGCTGAACGTTAATCCTTTGAGGAAGATAACTATGATGCTCGTAAATAAACGCGTTGCCAGTATTGCACTGGTTCTGACTTTAGCAATGTCTGTTACCGCTTGTGGTAACTGGTCTAAACGTGACCGTAACACGGCGATTGGTGCCGGTGCCGGTGCACTTGGTGGTGCGGTTCTGACTGACGGCAGTACATTAGGTACGTTAGGTGGCGCAGCAGTCGGTGGTATTGTGGGTCATCAGGTTAGTAAATAAGTATAAGAAAAAACTAAACAGAAAAGACGCTGCGCTTGTGAATAGCGCAGCATCTTGTTTCTTTACCCGCCAGCCAGCTTCACTTTCATGCCTTTCGCTTCGAGCAGTTGTTTGAGCAGATCGCGCTTGTCGCCTTGGATCTCAATCACTCCCTCTTTCACCGCACCGCCACAGCCGCATTTCTTTTTCAACTCTGCCGCCAGCTTCTCCAGCACCGCATCATCCAGATCCACACCGGTTATCAGACAGACGCCTTTGCCTTTACGGCCACTGGTCTGACGCTGAATGCGCACAATGCCGTCGCCTTTCGGGCGAACGACGGCGGCCTTGGGCTCATCTATTCTGCCGCTGTCGGTCGAATAAACTAAACGACTGTTGTTATCGTTGCTCATCGTAGCCTCTTCTTAACGCAGTGAATCGCGGATGTCATGCAAGGTCTGCGCCGGATCGGCCGACTGCGTGATCGGACGGCCAATCACCATGTAATCCACACCGGCGGCCAGTGCTTCCTGCGGCGTCATCACACGGCGCTGATCGTCGGCTTTACTGCCAGCAGGTCGGATACCGGGAGTCACCAGCTGGAACGCGCTGCCGAGGGCAGATTTGAAACCTGTCGCTTCCTGAGCGGAACACACGACGCCATCCAGACCGCAGTCCCTGGTCAGACGCGCCAGACGCCCGGCGTAATCTGCCGGAGATAACGTAATACCCAGATCGGCCAGATCGCTGCTTTCCATGCTGGTCAGCACGGTGACGGCGATAAGGAGCGGTGCATCTTTACCAAAGGGCACCAGCGCCTCTTTCGCCGCCGTCATCATGCGCGCGCCACCGCTGGCGTGCACATTCACCATCCACACGCCGAGGTCGGCAGCGGCGGCCACCGCGCGCGCCGTGGTGTTAGGAATATCGTGGAATTTCAGGTCCAGAAAAACGTCGAAGCCGCGTGACTGCAAATCTTTGACCATCTGCGGACCGAAGTGGGTAAACATTTCTTTGCCAATTTTCAGACGGCAATCACGCGGATCGATTTTATCGGCGAATGCCAGCGCGGAGGATTTATCAGCGTAATCAAGTGCGACAACAATAGGTGATGAATTTAAGTCGTTGTTGTTAATGTTATTTTCTGACTTCATGTCTTCAGCCTCTTGTTAATTTTCAAATCAGGAAGGGAAAGCATAATTTCTGCCGCCAGCATTTTACATGGCAAGACGCCGAATTCACAGCTACACCTAATGTGACAGTTTTATTAAATTTTTGTTATGCACTAGACGATGTCACAAGGCTGGCTTAGCTTGTTACTTTTACACGAAGGAAAGGCAGAAAAATGAGTGAGATAACGACACTGACCGTAAAAATTTCGGTGGAACTGAAAGAGCTTATAAAGAATGCTGCCGCCGAAGCTGAACATTCATTAAGCGCGGAAGTGGCTGCCCGTCTGGAAGCGAGTTTTACTCCAGGCGCACACAAAGGTAAAAAAGCCGCCAAAGCGACCGAGCACGACATCGATAATCAGCATCTGGCGGAAGAGTCAGAACCTGCGCTGACTGCCAAAGAAATCAAGAAGCTACGTACATTGATCAACGCGCGTAAAGCGAGCAGCAAGAAGAAGTAATTGAGGTGTTTCCCCGACAGATCTTTTCCCTAAATAATTCAATTTGCAGGTCAGCGGCAATTGAAGTAACCCGATGAGCTTACTGAAGTAAGTGATTCGGGTTACTGAAAACAGCCAACGCACCTGCAGCTTGAAGTATGACGGGGAACGTTATTGGCCGTCGAGTCCACGAATGGGCTTGATAGTCGCCCAGCCACGACATGACGGGCAATGCCAGTACAGCGAATGCGCGGTAAAGCCGCATTTGTGGCAACGGTAACGCGGTTTGGTGCGGATCTGTTCGCCGACCATATCCCGCAGCAGCCCCAGACTTTCTTTCGCACGCCCCTCTTCTGCATCAGCCAGATGGTAATCCATCAGGTGATGGAACACGCGCATGGTCGGATGGCGCTGAAGCTGGCGGTTAATATAGTTCTGCGCGACTTCGCGGCCTTCTTCCTGATGGATGATCTCCGCCAGCATCAGCTCAGCGGTCGCACCGGTATTTTCATCCACGCAGCGTTTGAGAAACTCCGCCCAGGCCAGCGTATCTTTCAGATTGAGATAGCACTCTTGCAGCATCGGCAGCGCTTCGCTGACAATCTCTTTATCCTGCTCCAGCACCCGCTGTAACGCATCGGCGGCTTTACGGTATTCGCCCTGCGCCATCAGAATGCGACCCTGCATGATAGAGACGCGGGCACAGAGTTTGTCTGCCGATGCGGCTTTCTTCAGCAATCCTGTCGCTTTGTCAAAGTCATCCGACACCATCGCCTGCAGCGCCAGTTCGCACCAGAAATGGGCGATCTCTTTGCGACGGTTTTCTTTACCCAGTTTCACCAGACGTTCGGCCACGTCGATGGCGTTCTGCCAGTCGCTGGTCGCCTGATGAATAATCAACAGCTGTTCCAGTGCGAAAAGCTGGAAATCCTGCTCTTTCACCAACTGGTTAAACATGTCTTCGGCGCGGTCATAAAAACCGGCGGTCATGTAATCGCGTCCCAGCTGCTGTACGGCAAGCAGGCGTTGTTCGAAAGTCAGCGAGGCGCTTTCCATCAATGACTGATGGATACGGATCGCGCGATCGACCTCACCACGGGAGCGGAACAGGTTACCAAGCGTCAGGTGCGCTTCGACCGTACTGCTGTCCTCTTTCAACATTTCGAGGAACAGGTCGACCGCTTTATCCTGCTGATTGGAAAGCAGAAAGTTAACCCCTGCCACGTACTCACGCGACAGGCGGTTAGCATTTTCCTGTTTGTCCTGCTGAGAACTTCTGCGCCCCATGTACCAGCCATAGGCGGCCGCAACGGGCAACAACAGAAACAGCAGCTCTAACATAAAGGGTTATTCCTTGCTGACATCATAAGATGCTGCAGGCGGCGTCACGACAGCCACGGGCTCGATTTGCAGTTCCAGACGTTTGATTTTTCGCTGAGCGCGGCCAAGAGACAGGCGTACGCGAAGATAGAACAAACCGCAGATGACCCAGCCGAGAATGAAACCGGTCGCAAACAGCACGGCAAGCAGCGTAGAGACGCGATAGTCACCCTGCGCCAGCAAATAGTTGAAGGTCACAGTCTGATCGTTATGGGCGCCTAGCGTGATTGAAATCACCACGATGACCAGTAAAAATAAAAAAATCAGCAGATATTTCACATTCATTCCTGTAATGCCGGGTGTACCGGATGAATTATGCCAAAAACTCTCGTCCCGACCTAATAAGTTAGCATTTCTGCACAAAGCTGGGAAACATTGCCGAGGGTTAAAAGAGTAACTGTCCGAAGATCGCACAACTTTTGCGATCGGCGACGTGAACCGGTGAAAACGACATGTAAGAGATATGGGGACGTTGCGCGTAAAATCAAAGGGGAACCGAAAGATTCCCCGTTGATTCGGAAAGTATCAGAAAGCAGATGAGGCGATTATTCGCGTTCAGCGATTTCCTTATTTTCTTCCGGCGGCGGCGTCAGCGGTCCGATATAACGCTCTGTCAGCCAGCAGGCAAGCGTCACCAGGATCCAGCTGATCCCAACCGAGGCCATCAGGTCACGCGGCCAGTGCATCCCCAGCATAAGGCGGCTCCCCATCACGACGACCGACCAGAGCATCAGCGCGGTCACGGTCTTGTAGTGTTTACGACGCCAAAGCAGCCCGATGCCCAGCAATGCCCAGCTCGCGGCAAACATCGTATGCCCCGAAGGGAACGCGTAGCCGGTATCGTTCTGCCAGCTTTTATTGAGCCAGTGAGGGATCTGCACGTTATCGCCGAGAATATCTTTCACCTGCTGGCTGCGCGCCTTGCGTTTGAGGCCGTAAAATTCTTCGACATTCATCTGATGATCGCTACCGAGCCAGGCTACGTAAGGCCGTGGCTCACGCACTTCCCCTTTAATGTAATCCTTGACGTATTGTCCGACCAGCAGCGCCGCTGAGATGATCAGCACCAGCCCCACTGCGGCTTTGAGACGAAAACGCAGACACCACAAAAACCAGGCGCACAGGATAACCGTGGTGATAATTCCCCACGGCTGGCTGACTGTTTCGGTCACCCAGTATAGCGGGCGTAAAATCGCCGGATTGCCGCCGGGCGTCCATAACCAGCCACTTACCCACACCGCTGCGGGCATGATAAGCAGAAGAAGTGCCCCGAGGGCGGTGCGTTTGGCGATATCAAACATAGTCGTCCTTTCTGTTTTTTGTAAAATGCTTAGAAGAAATGGAGTGTAGCAATGTTGTTATTCCTTAACATTCCTTAAATCAGGGTTGTTGAGGTTACTGTTATAGTTCATAACTTATGAAGTAATCGTTCAAATATTCCCGCTAAAATGTGAGCCAAACTGTGGCAAAATGGTGCCCTGTTGTGATGGAAAGGCACCGATTCCCTATCCAGAGACCGCATCCGCACGTAGGATGCGCATCAATAAGTAAAATACTCACCGTAAATGAAGACTATTTGTGTTTTTTTTGGAGCGTAAAATGCAGCTGAAACGGGTGGCAGAAGCCAATCTGCCAACACCTTGGGGCGATTTCCTGATGGTGGGTTTTGAAGAATTGGCCACCGGGCACGACCACCTGGCGTTAGTTTTTGGTGATATCAGCGGTGAAACGCCCGTTCTGGCACGTGTTCACTCCGAATGCCTGACTGGCGATGCCCTGTTCAGCCTGCGCTGCGACTGCGGTTTCCAGCTCGAAGCAGCACTTAACGATATCGCTGAAGAAGGCCGCGGCATTCTGATGTATCACCGTCAGGAAGGTCGTAACATCGGTTTGCTGAATAAAATCCGCGCTTACGCATTGCAGGATAAAGGCTATGACACCGTTGAAGCGAATCATCAGCTCGGTTTCGCCGCCGATGAACGCGACTTCACGCTGTGTGCCGACATGTTCAAACTGCTCGGCGTCGATTCCGTTCGCCTGCTGACCAATAATCCGAAAAAAGTCGAAATTCTGACTGAAGCCGGTATCAACATCGTCGAACGCGTCCCGCTGGTGGTTGGCCGTAATCCTGAAAATGAACGTTATCTTTCGACCAAGGCAGCCAAAATGGGCCACCTGCTCGATAACGATCTGCGCCACAAGTAATTCTGCTGTCGGGTATTCTGATCGGCAAATATTAAGGGCACCTTATGAAGGTGCCCTTTTTTATGGCTTAAAACGGTTTAAGAACGGATCACAGCATTTTGCGGATGACGTAATGCAAGATGCCGCCGTTCTGGAAGTAAGTCAGCTCGTTGCCGGTGTCGATACGACAGCGCGCGTTGACCGTTTCTGCATGGCCGTCGGTGAACACGATATGCACCGGCACGTCCTGCCCCGGTTTCAGCGTTTGCAGCCCGCTGACGCTAATCTGCTCGTCGCCGGTCAGTTTCAGCGTTTTACGCGTTATGCCCTGTGGGAATTCCAGTGGCAAAATCCCCATACCAATCAGGTTCGAACGGTGGATACGTTCGAATGACTCGGCAATCACCACGCGAACGCCCAGCAGACGTGGCCCCTTCGCCGCCCAGTCACGGCTGGAGCCGGAACCGTACTCTTTGCCGGCGATCACAGCCGTCGGCACGCTTTCATGCTGATAGCGCATCGCAGCGTCGTAAATGGCCAGCTGATCCTGTGACGGGATGTGGCGGGTATAACCGCCCTCCACGCCCGGCACCATTTCGTTGCGGATACGGATGTTGGCGAAGGTTCCGCGCATCATCACTTCATGATTACCGCGCCGCGACCCGTAAGAGTTGAACGCTTTCGGTTCCACACCGTGATTTTTCAGGTACAGACCTGCCGGACTTTCAATTTTGATGTTACCCGCCGGGGAGATATGGTCGGTGGTCACCGAGTCCGCCAGAATCGCCAGAATACGGGCATCTTTGATGTCTTCCACCGCATCCGGCTCTGCCTTCATGTCACTGAAGAATGGCGGATGGCGGATGTAGGTGGAGTCTTCCTGCCAGGTGTACGTCGGCGTGCCTTCCACCTGAATGGCCTGCCAGCTGGCGTCGCCGTTGAAGACTTCGGCATACTCTTTGTGGAACATCTCGGTGGTCACCTGCCCGACCGCATTGGCGATTTCCGCCGCCGTCGGCCAGATATCTTTCAGATATACCGGGTTGCCCTCGGGATCTTCGCCGAGCGGATCGGTAGTAAGATCGATGTTCATATTCCCGGCCAGCGCGTAAGCCACCACCAGCGGCGGCGAGGCCAGCCAGTTGGTTTTGATCAGCGGATGGATGCGCCCTTCAAAGTTACGGTTACCCGACAGCACCGCACCGACGGTTAAATCACCGGATTTTATTGCCGATTCAATAGGTTCCGGCAACGGCCCTGAGTTACCGATACAGGTCGTACAACCGTAACCGACCAGATTGAAACGCAGTTTTTCCAGATAAGGCATCAGCCCGGCGGCATTGAGATAATCGGTCACCACTTTCGAACCCGGCGCCAGTGACGTTTTCACCCAGGGTTTACTGGCAAGCCCTTTCTCAGCGGCATTCTTCGCCAGCAGCCCGGCGGCCATCAGCACGCTGGGGTTGGATGTGTTGGTACAAGACGTGATGGCGGCAATGACCACCGCACCGGTTTCCAGCGCGTAATGCTGACCGTCGAGGGTAAAGCTCTCTTTGTCAGTGTGGCCGGGTTTGTTATTGCCAAGCTCCAGCTCCGTCGCGGCTTTGAACGCTTTCGGCACATCCGGCAGCGCCACCCTGTCCTGCGGGCGTTTCGGCCCGGCAAGGCTTGGCACGACATCGCCCATGTCCAGCGCCAGCGTACTGGTGAAGACGGGTTCGTCACCGGCGTTACGCCACAGACCCTGCACCTGCGAATAGGCTTTTACCAGTTCGATCTGGTCGTCGCTGCGGCCACTGAGTTTCATGTAGCTCAGCGTCACGTCGTCAACCGGGAAGAAACCGCAGGTCGCGCCAAATTCCGGGGACATATTGGCGATGGTCGCGCGATCCGCAAGCGGAAGATCGGCCAGACCGTCGCCGTAGAATTCGACAAACTTACCAACCACGCCGTGTTTGCGCAGCATCTGGGTGACCGTTAACACCAGATCGGTGGCGGTGATACCTTCGCGCAGTTTACCGGTCAGGCGGAACCCGACGACGTCCGGGATCAGCATCGACACCGGCTGCCCAAGCATCGCCGCTTCGGCTTCGATACCACCGCAACCCCAGCCCAGAATGCCAAGGCCGTTGATCATGGTGGTGTGGGAATCAGTACCGACCAGCGTGTCAGGGTACGCCACGGTTTTGCCGTTCTGTTCTTCATGCCAGACAGTCTGACCGAGATATTCAAGGTTGACCTGATGACAAATACCGGTGCCCGGCGGCACGACGCGGAAACGGTTAAAGGCTTTCTGACCCCAGCGCAGGAACTGATAGCGCTCGTTGTTACGCTCCATTTCCAGACGGACGTTTTCATCAAACGCGTCTTCATCACCGAACTCATCAACGGTTACCGAGTGGTCGATCACCAGATCGACAGGCGACAGCGGGTTCACCTGTTCGACATTGCCGCCGAGACGTTTGACCGCCTGACGCATCGCTGCGAGATCCACCACGGCGGGTACCCCGGTGAAATCCTGCATCAGCACGCGCGCCGGACGATAGGCAATCTCACGATCGGCATGGCCGGTTTTTTGCCAGTTCACCAGCTCGTGCAAATCGCTTTCCGTGACAGTGTCACCGTCTACGTGGCGCAGCAGGTTTTCGAGTAAGACCTTAAGGGATTTAGGCAGACGCTGAATATCACCCAGCGTGTTGGCGGCAAGAGGCAGACTGTAGTAGTGGAACTCCTTACCCTGGACTGCCAGCTTATCCAGACTTCTGTTACGAATATCGGACGACATAGCTTCTCCTTATGCTTCACAGCACCAGCTGGGTAAAAAACGAATAACCCGCTGGCTTATAAGTGCATATATAAAGATAACACATATTTTTATTAACATTTTCATAACAGCTCAAACGGATCATCACGCAAAAAAAATCCCGCGTCATCAGGCGATGTCGCGGGATTTTTCAGCATCAGAAACTGGCCGGAAAATTATTTGGTCGGCAGCTTAATGTCTTTGAACATCTCTTCGATGTCTTCGTTAGAGCGCAATGCAATCGCGGTATCCACCACGTCACGCGTCAGGTGCGGTGCGAAACGCTGGATGAAATCGTACATGTAGCTGCGCAGGAAGGTGCTGCGGCGAAAGCCGATTTTGGTGGTGCTGTAGGTAAAGATATCGCGCGCATCTACCGTCACCAGATCGGGATCCTGAACCGGGTCAACCGCCATGCTGGCGATAACGCCCACACCCAGACCGAGTCGGACATAGGTTTTGATCACGTCGGCGTCGGTGGCGGTAAAGACAATTTTCGGCGTCAGACCCGCGCGGTTAAACGCGGTATCCAGCTCGGAACGACCGGTGAAACCGAAGGTGTACGTGACAATCGGGTACGCCGCCAGCTCTTCGATGGTGACTTTCTCTTTGCCTGCCAGCGGATGATCCGGCTGAACCACCACGGCGCGATTCCAGTGGTAGCACGGCAGCATGATCAGGTCGTCGTACAGATGCAGCGCTTCGGTGGCGATCGCGAAATCGGCATTACCCTTCGACACGGCTTCGGCGATTTGGGTCGGCGAGCCCTGATGCATATGCAGTGAAACGCGCGGGTAACGCTCGATAAAGCCTTTAATCACGTTCGGTAAGGCGTAACGTGCCTGGGTGTGCGTGGTCGCCACATACAGCGATCCCTTGTCCGGGTAGGTATGCTCACCGGCCACGGCCTTAATGGCGTCGACTTTGGACAGCACTTCACGGGCAATACGGATGATTTCCTGCCCGGCGGGGGTCACCTGGGTAAGATGTTTGCCGCTGCGCGAGAAAATCTGGATCCCCAGCTCATCTTCCAGCATTCGGACTTGTTTACTGATCCCTGGCTGCGACGTGTACAGGCCCTCTGCCGTCGAACTGACGTTCAGATTGTGATTAACAACCTCTACGATGTAGCGCAGTTGCTGCAATTTCATATCTCATACCACCCTGGTTTCAAACCCTGTCACCATCCCTGTTCGCACGCTGGCTGAACAGACTGGAAATGATTTTTTATTGAATGCCCGAAGTCTGTGAACGCGCCGTGTTATGCCGCAGACGCATTAGCTTATTACTATCGTGAATAAAAATAAATTTTATATAACAATTATATCAAGAATAAACACGTTGTATAGCCAGATAACATAAGGATTACAGCAGGAAGCATTGCCCTGAGAAGAGATTCGCCACGAACCTGTCGATGATAGATCTTAATGCAATAAAAAAACCAGCCCGGAGGACTGGTTTTTTACAATCAAATAACAAAGTGCTGTTGACTGAGTGACCCGATTTTATTTCTTACCTTCGACCCATTTGCCGTCAACAAAGAAAGCAGTCCAGCCGGTGGCTTTACCGTCTTTTTCAGATGAGACGTACTGCTGCTTGGTTTTACGGCTGAAACGCACCATCGATTTGTTGCCTTCCGGGTCAGCGACTGGCGCATCGGCCAGATAGCTCAGTTTTTCCGGCAGACGATCTTTAAAGCGCTTCAGTTCTTCCACCAGCGGCGCACGGGTTTCGCGCGATTTAGGGAAAGTATTGGCCGCCAGGAATACGCCGGCAGCGCCATCACGCAGAACGAAGTAGGCGTCTGATTTCTCACACGGTAACTCAGGCAGCGGAACCGGATCTTCTTTCGGCGGTGCAACGTCACCGTTACGCAGAATTTTACGGGTATTTTTGCACTCGTCGTTGGTACAGCCCATGTACTTACCGAAACGTCCCATTTTCAAGTGCATTTCAGAACCACACTTCTCACACTCAACAATCGGGCCGTCGTAGCCTTTAATGCGGAACTCGCCCTGCTCGATTTCATAGCCGTCACATTCCGGGTTGTTACCGCAGACATGCAACTTGCGCTGGTTATCGATCAGGTAGCTGTCCATCGCTGTGCCACATTTGCCACAGCGACGTTTAGCACGCAGCGCGTTAGCTTCTGCTTCATCACCTTCCAGAACGTTGAGCACTTCGGCATCAGCGATCAGGTTAATGGTGGTTTTGCAGCGCTCTTTAGGTGGCAATGCGTAGCCAGAACAGCCAAGGAATACGCCGGTGCTGGCGGTACGGATGCCCATCGGGCGGCCACAGGTCGGGCACTCAATACTGGTGAGGATCATCTGGTTCGGGCGCATACCGCCTTCTTCCGGATCCTTCTCGGCGGTTTCCAGCTGCTTGCTAAATTCAGTGAAGAATTCGTCAAGCACGGCTTTCCACTCAGCTTTGTTATTGGCGACCTGGTCGAGACCGTCTTCCATGCGCGCGGTGAAGTCGTAGTTCATCAGTTCGCGGAAGTTTTGCTCCAGACGATCTGTAACGATTTCACCCATTTTTTCGGCGTAGAAACGGCGGTTCTCAACGTGAACATAACCGCGATCCTGAATGGTCGAAATGATCGACGCATAAGTGGATGGACGGCCAATACCCCGTTTTTCCAGCTCTTTGACCAGTGACGCTTCGCTAAATCGCGCAGGCGGTTTGGTGAAATGCTGTGTCGGCAGCAGCTGTTGCAGTTCGAGGTCGGTACCGACTTCGATAGCAGGCAGAATGCGGTCTTCGTCGCCTTTGCGCAGCGCTGGCATGACTTTCGTCCAACCATCGAAACGCAGAGTACGGCCTTTGGCGCGCAGCGAGTAATCGCCCGCTTTCACCGTCAGCGTAGAAGAATCGTACTGAGCCGGGGTCATCTGACAGGCCACAAACTGACGCCAGATCAGCTGGTACAAACGTTGTGCGTCGGCTTCCATGTCTTTCAGTTGCTCGGACACAACGGCCACATCAGAAGGACGAATCGCTTCGTGCGCTTCCTGTGAATTTTCTTTGTTGCTGTATTGCAGCGGTGCTTTCGGCAGGTATTTATCACCGAAGTTTTCACCGATATAGCCGCGCACCATTTCCACAGCATCCTGACTCAGGTTTGTGGAGTCGGTACGCATATAGGTGATGTGACCGGCTTCGTACAAGCGCTGCGCCATCATCATGGTTTTCTTCACGCCAAAGCTCAGACGCGTGCTGGCCGCCTGTTGCAACGTGGAGGTAATAAAAGGTGCGCCCGGCTTGCTGCTGGTCGGTTTATCTTCGCGATCAACCACTGTGTAGCGCGCTTTCTCAAGCAACGACACGGCAGCGTGGGTTTGTTCTTTATTAACCGGTTTGAACGGTTTGTCGAGGTGATGCGTGACTTCCATTTGCAGCGCGGTATCTTTCTTCGCCAGCAAGTCCGCATGCAGTTCCCAGTACTCTTCCGGTACGAACGCTTTGATTTCTTTTTCGCGCTCAACGACCAGACGCACCGCCACAGACTGAACGCGGCCAGCGGAAAGGCCTCGTGCAATTTTCTTCCACAGCAACGGGGAAACCATGTAACCCACCACGCGGTCCATAAAGCGACGCGCCTGCTGAGCATTCACACGATCAATATTCAGTTCGCCCGGTTCTTTAAAGGCGTTCTGGATCGCGTTCTTGGTAATTTCGTTAAACACCACGCGACTAAAACGTTTGTCATCACCGCCAATCACTTCCCGCAAATGCCAGGCAATCGCCTCTCCTTCGCGGTCAAGGTCGGTTGCGAGATAGATGTGGTCGGCTTTTTCCGCTAACGCTTTTAACTCAGCAACGACTTTTTCTTTGCCCGGCAGTATTTCGTACTGTGCTTCCCAGCCATGGTAAGGATCGACGCCCATGCGATTAACCAGCGCGGTTTTCTCATCCTTTTTTACTTTTTTCTTTGGCTTTTCTTCGGTTGAGACGGCGGTTTTTTTCGCGGCGGATCCACTGGTCGGTAAATCACGGATATGACCGACGCTGGACTTAACCACGTAGTCATTTCCTAAATATTTATTAATCGTTTTGGCTTTTGCCGGGGACTCAACTATTACGAGAGCTTTGCCCATAATTACCTTTACCTGAATGATTCTTCATCAGCTGAAGAAGTTTTTGTCTAGTTATGCCGCGGCACAATATCATGTCTTTTTTTATATTGCGGCAGTGAGTCAGAACGTCAACTCATTTCTTTCAAATGACGAACGAACTGACTTCCAGAGGTTCAAAACACTGATTCTGCAAGGGATAAACCAGACAGGGTTCAGCAGAATGTGCCTGTTTTTGCGTCAAATAATGACCAAGCGTAAACAAAACATTCCACCTGAAGCCACAAAATCCCACACTCTACCTGATAAAAATCGCCACGCAACCTAATTAACACCGAATCTCTCATTTGGACAATATGGTCAAACTTTTTACCTCGGTGTTCAAAATCCAACCAGTGACGACACCATTAACCCCAGCAGATTTGCGGTTTTATCACCGGCAGGATTACAATATCGTCAGAATTATAGTGGGGAGTAAATATCATGCACGAAAATACATCGGCAATTAGTCGCGAAGCTTTACTGGTAGAAGCGAATAAGGTTATCCGTGAGCATGAAGATTACATGCAAGGGATGATCGCCACGGAGGTTGAACAGAAAGGGAATGTGCTGGTTTTCCGCGGAGAATTCTTCATGGATGACGACGGTTTACCGACCCGAAAAACAACGGCCGTATTTAATATGTTTAAACATCTGGCACATCTTTTTTCAGAAAAATACCATCTCGAAAATTGAGATAAATACATCGCTACGAATATTCTGTATTACGGATAAAATAGCGGCATTAAAAAAGGGACTTACGTCCCTTTTTCTTTCTTCATTTACCGTTTACAGCAGCGGTTTCTGACTACGCTGCAACCAGCGCAGGAACAGGCGGTCGGCACTTTCTGCCGCGCTGCCGGTGAACCTGTCCATCATGCGTTTGCGACGCGCATAACGCACCGCAATCACTTCATGATTTTTCATTTCAGCGATCAGCAAATCATCGCTGGTGCCGACAGCATCAATCAGGCCATTTTCGCGCGCCTGCGTACCAAACCAGTGTTCACCGGTGGCCACCGCATCAATGTCCAGTGACGGACGATTCTGATGCACAAACTCTTTGAATAACACATGCGTTTCGTTCAGATCTTCACGGAATTTTTCACGACCTTCGTCGGTGTTTTCACCGAGCAAGGTCAGCGTGCGTTTAAATTCGCCCGCCGTGTGCAATTCAATATCAATGTCGTTCTTTTTCAGCAACCGGTTAAAGTTAGGGATCTGCGCCACCACGCCGATGGAACCGATGATAGCAAACGGTGCCGCGACAATGCGGTCAGCCACACAGGCCATCATATAGCCCCCGCTGGCGGCCACTTTATCCACTGCGACCGTCAGGCGTATACCGCCCTGACGCAGGCGAACCAGTTGCGATGCTGCCAGACCGTAACCGTGTACCACCCCGCCCGGACTTTCCAGGCGCAGCAGCACTTCGTCTTCCGGCGTGGCAACGGCCAGCACCGCTGAAATTTCTTCGCGCAGAGACGTGACTTCATGGGCATCCATACTGCCTTTAAAATCCAGGACATACAGGCATGGCTTACTTTTACTTGCGCCTGTTTTCGCCTGCAATTTCTTCTGTTTGGCTTCTGCTTTGTCCTTTTTCTTTAACTCTTTGCTGCGCAGTTTTTGCTCCGCCGGGTTCAGCCGTGCAGAGCGCATTTCACGCTGCATCTCACGATATTGCTCGCCGAGATCAATCAGCTGTAATTCGCCTTTGCTGTGAGCTTTACGCTGACGAAGCCCAATGACTAACACCACCAGTGCGCCGATGGCGATCACCACGGTAACAACTTTGGCTAAAAACAGCCCATAAAGAGAAAGTAAATCCACAAAAACCTGCCTATTCACTGTGGTAAGAAAGAGGTGAACATTCTAGACAATCCCCGCATCCGCGTCTTGTTTGAATATGTCATTGTCAGTCAGAGGTAAAGACGGGTGCGCATCTGTTCCAATTTTGTTACAAAAGAGCTGCCTGTTTTTGGGTTAATCATTGAAACTCATGTTCATTTCAGGCATATAACCGGTGATCACACCAGAAACACCCCACATTTCCGCCGAAATGCCGGGCGATGGTTGAGCGCAACACCTCCCATCTCCGGCCTTTTGTTTTATCGAGCCAGTGATGTGACGACGGCCATTTGCCGCCGCATCCCGATCCGTTTACGAGGACTGAACGTGCACTATCATCCGAAATCTGACTTACTGAACAACCGCATTATTCTGATCACCGGCGCAGGCGACGGCATAGGCCGCGAAGCCGCCCTCACCTACGCGCGCTTTGGCGCACAGGTGATTTTACTGGGCCGCACCGAGAGTAAACTGGCGAGCGTGCAGCAGGAAATTGCGGCGCGAAACCTCCGTCCCGCTTTCATTTATTCCCTGGATTTACTGACCGCCAGCCAGCAGGATTGCCAGCGCGTTGCCGATCAGATTGCGCAATGGGTGCCGCATCTTGACGGCGTGTTGCACAACGCCGGGCTGCTGACAGAAATTACGCCGATGGCCGACATCAAATTGCAGGACTGGATAAACGTGATGCAGGTGAACGTCAATGCCACTTTTATGTTGACCCAGGCGTTATTGCCGCTGTTGCAGAAATCTGCCAGTTCGTCGCTGGTGTTCACCACCTCAAGCGTCGGACGGGAAGGCCGCAGCGGATGGGGCGCGTACGCAGTCTCGAAATTTGCCACAGAAGGTATGATGCAGGTGCTGGCCGAAGAGCATAAACACACCGGGCTGCGCGTTAACTGCATCAATCCTGGCGGCACGCGCACCGGAATGCGTGCTTCGGCGTTTCCTGATGAAAACAAAGACAAACTCAAGACGCCGGCCGATATCATGCCGCTGTATTTGTATCTGATGGGTGATGACAGCCGCCGCAAAACGGGGATCAGTTTTGATGCCCAGCCAGGCCGTAAAGCAGGCCCTGCCGAATAGTCTTAGCCGATTGCCCTGACCCCAAAAACGGAGCCGTTCATGACCGAAGATCGCCACAAGCAGCGCCAGCAAAAGCTGAAAGAACAGGTCGATGCACGCATTGACGCCGCCAAAGAACAGCGCGGAATTTTGATTGTCTTCACCGGCAACGGCAAAGGCAAAACCACGGCGGCTTTTGGCACCGTGACACGTTCGGTCGGCCACGGCATGCGCGCGGCGGTGATTCAGTTCATCAAGGGCGAATGGCCGAACGGTGAAAAAAATTTGCTTGAACCGCACGGCGTCGAGTTTCAGGTGATGTCGACCGGTTTTACCTGGGAAACCCAGAATAAAGAGACCGATACGCAGGCCTGTCAGGCCGTGTGGCAGCATGGAAAGCGCATGCTGGCCGATGCGTCGTTGGATCTCGTTGTGCTTGATGAGCTGACGTACATGGTCAGTTTCGGCTATCTGGAATTGCAGGATGTGGCAGATGCGCTGAAAGCGCGTCCGGCGCATCAGACGGTCATCATTACCGGTCGCGGTTGTCATCGCGATTTACTGGAAATGGCGGACACCGTCAGCGAACTGCGTCCGGTGAAGCATGCCTTTGACGCGGGCATCATGGCGCAACAGGGAATTGACTGGTAAGGGCCGTTTTCTGAGAGCAAAAAAAAACCGCAGTCATTGACTGCGGTTCATCAGCTCATTCGAAACGGTATCGCCAGGCTGACGATTAGCCTCTTTTGGCCGGAGCGTTACGACGCGCGGGAGCAACCTGAGTGTGGCGCTTAACGGCGCGACGGATCTGGTTGGCTTTCACACGGCGACGATCGCGTTCTACCGGCATTTTGCTGACCGTTTCTTCGTTCATTTCGACCAGCGTACGCAGGTAGTTGATGTCCGGCAGATCCAGCTCTTTATAACCGCCGCGAGGCAGGCCTTTTGGCAGATTCAGATCACCGTAACGGACGCGGATCAGACGGCTGACCTGAACGCCCACAGCTTCCCACAGACGACGCACTTCACGGTTACGGCCTTCGGTCAGGGTCACGTTGTACCACTGGTTCAGACCTTCACCGCCCTGGAATTTGATCGAGCGGAACGCCGCCGGGCCGTCTTCCAGCTGCACGCCACGGCTCAGCTGTTTGATCTTTTCATCATCAATCTGGCCGAATACGCGAACGGCGTATTCACGCTCAACTTCACGGCTCGGATGCATCAGGCGGTTTGCCAGTTCACCGTCGGTGGTGAAAAGCAGCAGGCCTGAGGTGTTAACGTCAAGACGACCCACGGCAATCCAGCGCGAACCGCGCATTTTTGGCAAGCGGTCAAACACAGTAGGACGGCCTTCCGGATCGCTGCGGGTACACAACTCGCCTTCCGGCTTGTAGTACGCCAGCACACGGCAAACGGTGTCCTGAGACTCCATCACTGACAGCACATGGCCATCGAGACGGATCTTGGTGCCGCCGGTAACTTCAACGCGGTCGCCCAGCGTGGAGATTTTACCGTCAACGCTGACGCGGCCCGCCTGGATCATCGCTTCCACTTCACGACGTGAACCATGGCCTGCACGTGCCAGTACTTTTTGCAGTTTTTCGCTTTGGCCTTCGGTGCTGTCCAGCGCGTTCTTCGGCTTCTGGTACTTCACTTCTTCGTCGTCACCGGTTTCATCAAACAGGGTGTCGGCTTTCGGCTTGGTTGCGCGTGGTTTTGCAGCACGAGGTTTTTCACCGCGAGGAGTTTCAGGACGCGTTTTACCACGGCCTGGTTTTTCGATGCGGGAATCAGTACGTGAATCGCCGCGACCTGCATCAGAACGAGGTTTGTCTGAACGCGGTTTATCACTGCGCGGCTTGTCGCTGTTGGGTTTATCACTACGTGGCTTGTCTGAACGTGGCTTTTCGCCGCGTTTCTCTGCACGTGACAGTTCAGGACGGGCTTTCGCTGCACCGGAATTTCTGCCGCTTTTTGGCTTATCACCTGGTGAACGTGCCGGTTTGGATCTGTCACTGGAATGTTTCTGGGAATTATACTTCTCGCTCATTGAGCAGCCTCATTTGTCGCCTTCACAGGCGTCGGGGGGAGCGGCCAGCACGATGTTGATCATCGCCTGCCCGTCAAAATTCAGTTTGGGAGATAAACATACTGTCGCGGAAACTTTATTTCTGCATGGGGATTACGCCACACATGCACAGATAAAACACATCGCCAGACAGCAATACTTATCAATACAATGACTTACAAAAAGTCAGCCCGCCATTATACACAATTATCTGCAATTTGTCTGCTGTAAGCAGTTTGCGGGCTGATTATATTTTACACAATATCAAACGGATGTGCGCTTAGCGAAACGGTGCCGGATCGCCTGCGCCTTCACGCACCACTTCCGGCGCGGCTTCGGTCAGGTCGATGACCGTAGTGGGCTGCTGTCCGATAGACCCCCCGTCAATCACCAGATCCACCAGTTTGCCCAGATGGTCTTTGATATCTTCGGGATCGGATTCCGCAAAATCATTGCCCGGCAGCATCAGCGTAGTGGACATCAGCGGTTCACCCAACGCTTCCAGCAAGGCAATCGCAATCGGGTTAGACGGCACACGCAGACCGATGGTTTTACGTTTTTCGCTCATCAGGCGGCGCGGCACTTCTTTGGTCGCCTTCAGGATGAACGTGTAGTTGCCCGGCGTATTGTTTTTCATCAGGCGGAATGCGCCGTTATCCACGTAGGCGTAGGTCGACAGTTCGGATAAATCGCGACACACCAGCGTGAAATTGTGGTTGCTGTCTAACTGACGAATGCGACAAATGCGCTCCATCGCGTTTTTCTCTTCGAGACGACAGCCCAGCGCGTAACCGGAATCGGTCGGATAGACAATGACCTGACCTTTACGCAGCAGCTCAACCGCCTGACTTATCAGACGTGGTTGCGGATTTTCGGGGTGAATATAAAAATATTGACTCATGGTTCCCTCTCGCTCTTTATTCTTTCCGGTCAGGCATCAGACCGGCTCAATTTCAGGCTGTGTCATCGCAAGCGGCCAGTGTTGCCATACCGGTTCAACGCCTGCGGGAAGCCAAAGTTTGCGGCCAAGCTCAATCCACGAACAGGGCTGATGGAAATCAGATCCCTGCGAGGCCAGCAGCTGATAATCACGTGCAAAGGCCGCCAGCTGCGCACGCTCATTGGGCGCCTGCTGACACTGCGCGACTTCCATCGCATCACCGCCCTGCTCCGCAAAATACGCCAGTAAGCGTTTCAGCCACTTGGTGGAAAGATCGTAACGCCCCGGATGGGCGACAACGGCCTGTCCGCCTGACTGATGAATAGCATCAATCGCTTGTTCTATTGTACACCACTGTGGCGGAACGTAGCCGGTCTTGCCCTTGGCGAGAAATTTCTTAAAGACCTGGGCGATGTTGTCCGCTGCACCCACTTCCACCAGATAGCGGGCGAAATGCGCACGCGTCACCGCGCCGCCCTGCGCCAGACGCAGCGCGCCTTCCCAGGCACCTTCGATGCGGGCTTTGGCCAGACGATGCCCCATTTCCTGCGCCCGTTGCTGACGTAAATCCGCCTGCGTGCTGAGCAGATTCACCATCGCCGGATGCTGTGGGTCGATGCCCAGACCGACAATGTGGATCTCGTGGTTTTCCCACAGCGTGGAAATCTCAACGCCGTTGATGAGCACCAGCGGTAACTGCTTTTCGGCAATCGCCTGCGCCGCACGCGCCAGCCCTTCGGTGCTGTCGTGGTCGGTGATCGCCAGCACGCCGACACGCATCTCAACCGCGCGGGACACCAGTGCTTCCGGCGTCAAATAGCCGTCCGATGCCGTGGTGTGGCTGTGGAGATCGTAAATCGTAAAGGCCGGGCTGAGGGTCTGGTCGTCTGCTGAGGGTGCCGCTGTTGTTTGAACTGTCGTTGGTGAAGTCATCGTCACGTCGGGGATTTAACCTTTTCTGAATACAGTTCATATCATAACGCGTTAGGACGGCTCACGTTAGGGCTATCTTCCCAAGACTTTCACCTGGTCGTTACGCACTGAAACCGTGCGATAACATCTGTATGCACTAAAGTTGTGAAATCAGGGTAAAAAGAGGGTTGACTTTACATCCATGAACTAGTTTACTAGTACGCAAGTTCACGGAGCAACGGCTAAACAACGACGTGACAAACTGATTCAGAAAGTTTAGTTTTTTAAAACGATAGCTTTCCCAAACTAATAAGAGTGTCTGATGATGAAAATTCAAATGATGGCGGTTCTCAGCTGGTGGCGCACTTCCCCTTGTCGGGCGGAGTAATCACGCATAGCTGTCATCAGACGCTGCAAGATTTCCGAAGCCCGCATAATGCGGGCTTTTTTATGGCCGTCTGTTTGAAAAACCTTTTGAAAACGTCGAGATAATTTAGGAAGCAAAATGACTCAACAAAAACCACGTTTAGAATTGCTGACCGCGCAGGGAAGTTACCGCGGCGACCCGACGGCCATTTTTCATCAGCTGTGTGGCGCACGCCCTGCCACGCTGCTGCTCGAATCCTCTGAAGTGACCAGCAAAGAAAACCTGAAGAGCCTGTTGATTGTCGACAGCGCCCTGCGTATCACCGCGCTGGGTTCCCAGGTTTCGCTGCAGGCGCTGACGCCAAACGGCGCGTCTTTACTGCCGCTGATTGATGCTGCGCTGCCCGCTGTAATTCAAAATGATGTCCGTCCGAATGGTCGCGAACTGACTTTCCCGGCCATTGACCAGATGCAGGACGAAGATGCGCGCCTGCGTTCCCGTTCCGTGTTCGACGCCCTGCGCAGCATTCTGACCTCGGTGGAATCGCCAGCGGAAGAGCGTGAAGCGATGTTCCTCGGCGGGCTGTTTGCTTATGACCTGGTCGCCGGTTTCGAAGATTTGCCGAAACTGGACGCCGACCAGCGCTGCCCGGATTTCTGCTTCTATCTGGCCGAAACCCTGCTGGTGCTCGATCACCAGAACCGCACCTGCCGCTTACAGGCCAGCCTGTTTACGCCATCGAAGGATGAGAAGCAGCGTCTGAATGCCCGTCTTGAACAGCTGCAACATCAGCTGCAACTGCCGCCGCACGCGATTCCACATCAGAGCGTGCCGGAAATGCAGCTGAGCGTGAACCAGAGTGATGAAGTGTTTGGCGCCGTGGTGGAAAAAATGAAAGTCGCGATCCGCGCCGGTGAAATTTTCCAGGTGGTACCTTCACGCCGCTTCTCGCTGCCATGCCCTTCTCCGCTGGCGGCCTACGAAACGCTGAAAAACAATAACCCAAGTCCGTACATGTTCTTCATGCAGGACAACGATTTCACGCTGTTCGGGGCTTCCCCGGAAAGCGCACTGAAATATGATGCGACCAACCGCCAGATCGAAATTTATCCGATTGCCGGTACCCGCCCGCGTGGCCGCCGCGCGGACGGTTCACTGGATTTGGATCTGGACAGCCGCATCGAGCTTGAAATGCGCACCGACCATAAAGAGCTGGCCGAGCATCTGATGCTGGTGGATTTAGCGCGAAACGATCTGGCGCGTATCTGCGAGCCGGGCAGCCGTTACGTCGCCGACCTGACCAAAGTTGACCGTTACTCTTTCGTCATGCATCTGGTTTCCCGCGTTGTCGGTACCTTGCGTGGCGATCTCGACGTTCTGCACGCCTATCAGGCAGTGATGAATATGGGCACGCTGACCGGTGCACCGAAAGTGCGAGCGATGCAGCTGATTTCCGCCTCTGAGCAAACCCGTCGCGGCAGCTACGGCGGGGCGGTCGGATACTTCACCGCTCACGGCGATTTGGATACCTGCATTGTTATCCGCTCTGCGTATGTCGAAGACGGGATTGCCACCGTGCAGGCAGGCGGCGGCGTGGTGCTCGATTCCGTCCCGCAGGCTGAAGCCGATGAAACCCGAAATAAAGCCCGTGCCGTGCTGCGCGCCATCGCCACTGCCCACAATGCAAAAGAGGTATTTTAAGATGGCCGACATTTTACTCATCGACAACGTCGACTCCTTTACCTACAACCTCGTCGATCAGCTGCGCGCCAGCGGTCACAACGTGGTCATTTACCGTAATCAGATCCCCGCTGACGTCATTATTGAAAAACTCAGCCAGCTGGAAAAACCGGTGCTGTTGCTGTCTCCCGGACCGGGTACGCCGTCGGAAGCAGGCTGTATGCCGGAACTGTTGAAACGTCTGCGCGGCCAGTTGCCGATTATCGGCATCTGTCTGGGACATCAGGCGATTGTCGAAACCTATGGCGGATTTGTCGGCCAGGCGGGGGAAATCCTGCACGGTAAAGCCTCTTCAATCACCCATGATAATGAAGGCATGTTTGCCGGAATGAACAACCCGCTGCCGGTGGCACGCTACCACTCGCTGGTCGGCAGCCAGATCCCCGAGGGGCTGACGGTCAACGCCCGCTTCGGCGACATGGTGATGGCGGTGCGTCATGATGAAGATCGCGTCTGCGGTTTCCAGTTCCATCCAGAATCCATTTTAACCTCACAGGGTGCGCGTCTGCTTGAACAGACACTGGCCTGGGCTTTGGCGTAAGGAGAAAGGACATGAATACGCAAACTATCCCCGGCATTCTTGAGAATCTGTATCGCGCACAAACGATGACGCAGGAAGAAAGCCAGCAGTTATTTACCGCCATTGTGAATGGCGAACTGGAGCCTGCGCAGTTAGCGGCAGCCTTAATCAGTATGAAAGTTCGCGGCGAGCAACCGCAAGAAATCGCCGGGGCGGCGAAAGCGTTACTGGCCCACGCCGAGCCGTTCCCGCGTCCGGATTACCAGTTCGCGGACATCGTAGGCACCGGCGGCGACGGCACCAACAGCATCAATATTTCTACCGCCAGCGCCTTTGTCGCGGCAGCCTGTGGAGCCCGCGTAGCGAAACACGGCAACCGCAGCGTCTCCAGCCGGTCGGGCTCCTCGGATTTGCTGGCAGCATTTGGCATTCGTCTGGATATGCCTGCGGAAGAATCGCGCGCAGCCCTTGACGATTTGAACGTCTGTTTTCTGTTCGCGCCGCAATATCACACCGGTTTTCGCCACGCGATGCCGGTACGTAAGACGCTAAAAACCCGCACGCTGTTTAACGTGCTTGGCCCGCTGATCAACCCGGCACGTCCGCCGCTGGCGCTGATTGGCGTTTACAGCCCGGAGCTGGTGCTGCCGATCGCGGAAACCTTACGGGCGCTCGGCTATGAGCGTGCGGCAGTGGTTCACGGCGGCGGAATGGACGAAGTGGCGATCCACGCGCCAACGCAGGTGGCTGAGCTGAAAGACGGCAAAATCACCACCTATGAAGTGACGCCACAGGACTTCGGACTGGACAATTATCCTATTGAATCACTGCTGGGCGGCGAACCGGAAGAAAACCGTGACATTCTGGCACGCTTATTACAAGGTAAAGGTGATCCGGCCCATGAAGCCGCGGTAGCCGTCAATGTGGCGATGTTATTGCGCCTTTTCGGTCAGGAAGATTTAAAACAAAACGCACAACAGGCATTGGCCGCCATGCGCAGCGGTGAACCCTATCAGCGTGTGTTGGCATTGGCAGCAAGAGGATAAGTGATGCAGCAGGAAACCGTGCTCCACAAGATTGTCCGCGACAAAGAAATTTGGGTCGCGGCGCGTAAAGAACAACAACCGCTGGCCAGCTTTCAAAACGAAATCACTCAGAGCCAGCGCAGTTTCTACCATGCCCTGCAAGGCGCCAGAACCGCCTTCATTCTGGAGTGCAAAAAAGCGTCTCCGTCAAAAGGCACCATTCGCGATAAGTTTGATCCGGTAGAAATCGCCAGCGTTTATAAAGACTATGCGTCAGCCATCTCCGTTCTGACCGACGAGAAATATTTCCAGGGCAGTTTTGATTTTCTGCCGCTGGTCAGCAAAACAGTCACGCAGCCTGTGCTGTGCAAAGATTTCATCATCGATCCGTATCAGATCCATCTGGCCCGTTTTTATCAGGCCGATGCCATTCTGCTGATGCTGTCGGTGCTCAACGACGAGCAATACATTCAGCTGGCCGCCGTGGCACACAGCCTGAATATGGGCGTGCTGACTGAAGCCAGTAATGAAGAAGAGCTGGATCGTGCGGTGCAGCTAAAAGCCAAAGTGGTCGGTATCAATAACCGCGACCTGCGCGATTTGTCCATCGACTTAGACCGCACCCGCCAGCTCGCCCCGCGCGTGCCACACGGGGTAACGGTGATCAGCGAATCCGGTATCAACACGTACGGACAGATTCGTGAACTCAGCCGCTTCGCCAATGGTTTCCTGATAGGCAGTGCGCTGATGTCAGAAGACGATCTTTCCAGCGCGGTTCGCCGCGTTCTGCTTGGCGATAATAAGGTCTGCGGCCTGACCCGCGCCGAAGACGCTAAAGCAGCACATGAAGCCGGTGCGATTTACGGCGGGCTGATTTTTGTCGAAGCCTCTCCCCGCTTTGTGACTCAGGATCAGGCCAGTGAAGTCCAGAAAGGCGCACCGCTGAAATATGTCGGCGTGTTCCGTGACCAGCCGGTTGCAGAAATTGCACACACCGCGCAGACCCTGAATCTGACTGCCGTACAGCTACATGGTGATGAAGATCAGGCGTATATCGACACGCTGCGCGAAGCCCTGCCATCGGGCGTGCAGATCTGGAAGGCGCTGAGCGTGAAAGACAGTATTCCGGCGCGTGACCTCAATCGTGTGGATCGCTACGTCCTCGACAACGGCAAAGGTGGTACCGGTCATCGTTTCGACTGGAGCACGCTGGAAGGTCAGGATCTCAGTAACGTTCTGCTCGCCGGTGGTCTGGGTGCAGACAACTGCGTGCAGGCGGCGCAACTCGGTTGCGCAGGGCTGGATTTCAACTCAGGTGTTGAAAGCGAGCCGGGCATCAAAGATGCCGAAAAAATTACCGCCGTATTCCAGACATTGCGGGCGTATTAACGCCTTCGCGATGACGCAAAAATTGACAGACAGGACGGAATATCATGACTTTACTTAATCCCTACTTCGGCGAATTTGGCGGCCAGTACGTCCCGCAAATTCTGATGCCTGCGCTGGCGCAGCTGGAAGAAGCTTTTGTCAGCGCCCAGCGCGACCCGGAGTTTCAGGCTGAATTTATCGATCTGCTGAAGAACTACGCAGGCCGCCCGACGGCGCTGACGTTATGCAAAAACCTGACCGCCGGCACCAAAACCAGGTTGTATCTGAAACGTGAAGACCTGCTGCACGGCGGCGCGCATAAAACCAATCAGGTGCTCGGTCAGGCTTTACTGGCCAAACGCATGGGTAAAACCGAAATCATCGCCGAAACCGGTGCCGGTCAGCACGGCGTTGCCTCTGCCCTCGCCTGCGCCCTGCTCGGCCTGAAATGCCGCATTTATATGGGCGCGAAAGACATCGAGCGCCAGTCACCAAACGTGTTCCGTATGCGTCTGATGGGTGCGGAAGTGATCCCGGTGCACAGCGGTTCTTCCACGCTGAAAGATGCCTGTAACGAAGCACTGCGCGACTGGTCCGGCAGCTATGAAACCGCCCACTACATGCTGGGCACCGCAGCGGGCCCGCATCCGTATCCGACGATTGTGCGTGAATTCCAGCGCATGATCGGCGAAGAAACCAAAGTGCAGATGCAGGAACGCGAAGGCTGTCTGCCGGATGCAGTGATTGCCTGCGTCGGCGGCGGTTCTAATGCGATCGGTATGTTTGCAGATTTCATTGAAGACACCAGCGTGAAACTGATAGGCGTTGAACCGGGCGGTCTGGGTATCGAAACCGGCCAGCACGGCGCGCCGCTGAAACACGGTCACGTCGGCATCTATTTCGGCATGAAAGCGCCGATGATGCAGACCTCCGAGGGCCAGATCGAAGAATCCTATTCCATTTCTGCCGGTCTGGATTTCCCGTCGGTCGGCCCGCAGCACGCCTATCTCAACAGCATTGGCCGTGCGGAATATGTCTCGATTACCGATGACGAAGCGCTGGAAGCCTTTAAAGAATTATCCCGCCATGAAGGGATTATTCCGGCACTGGAATCTTCCCACGCGCTGGCGTATGCGCTGAAAATGATCAAGGAAACGCCGGAGAAAGAACAAATTCTGGTGGTGAACCTTTCTGGCCGCGGCGACAAAGATATTTTCACCGTACATGACATCCTGACTGCCCGGGGAGAAATTTAATGGAACGTTATCAGCAATTGTTTAAGCGTCTGGAAAGCAAGAAAGAAGGCGCGTTTGTTCCTTTCGTCACGCTGGGCGATCCGGGCGTTGAACTGTCCCTGTCAATTATTGATACGCTGATCGAAGCCGGTGCCGACGCACTGGAACTGGGCATTCCGTTCTCCGATCCGCTGGCTGATGGCCCGGTCATTCAGAACGCCAACCTGCGCGCGTTTGCCGCCGGGGTTTCTCCGACACAGTGCTTCAACATGCTGGCGCGCATTCGTGAAAAGCACCCGGACATTCCTATTGGCCTGCTGATGTACGCCAATCTGGTGTTCCACAACGGCATCGAAACCTTCTATCAGCGCTGCGCAGAAGTGGGCGTCGATTCCGTGCTGGTTGCCGATGTACCGTTTGAAGAATCCGCGCCGTTCCGCGCCGCTGCATTGCGCCACGGCATCGCGCCGATCTTCATCTGCCCGCCGAATGCTTCAGACGATTTGCTGCGCGAGATCTCCTCTCATGGCCGTGGTTACACGTATCTGCTGTCCCGCGCCGGTGTGACCGGTACGGAGAAACGCGCGCTCACGCCGCTGAATCATCTGGTCGATAAGCTGCGTGAATACCACGCCGCGCCACCGTTGCAGGGCTTTGGGATCTCCGAACCTTCGCAGGTGAAAGAAACGCTGGCGGCAGGCGCAGCCGGGGCAATTTCAGGTTCTGCGACTGTGCGCATCATCGAGAACAATCTGCATCAGCCTTCCGAAATGCTGGCTCAGCTTTCCCGCTTCGTCAGTGAAATGAAAGCCGCCACCCGCGCGTAAGTGCAATAAACAGAACGTGAGACGTCAAAATGCTCACGTTCTGTTTCTTTTTAATTTCTTACGATTTTTCTCCCTCCAAATATTTGTATAAACGCCATCAATAAACCAAACTGAATTCACTCATCAAGCCTATGATTATTCGGGCTCTGACCGCATTGCTTGCGTGAGTTACCGTTTGGTTTTAACAGATCGTTTCTTTTGGTTTTATAACAAAGCATGGAGAGTTATTTATGAAGCTATTCAAAACCTTGTCCGCATTCTGTATGGCAGCCGTCGTGGTTATGGCCGTTGCCGCCTGTGCGCCAACAAAAAAATCAGAAGGAACCGGCGGTTATATCGATGACACCGTCGTGACCACCAAAGTAAAATCAGCCCTGCTGGCGGATAAAACCATCGCATCACGCGAAATCAGCGTCGAAACCTTTAAAGGTCGCGTACAGCTGAGCGGCTTTGTAACGTCAACGGCGGATGCTAACCGTGCGGTTGAAGTGACACGCGGCGTGGCCGGTGTTCGCTCCATTGAAAACGACATGCGCCTTAAGTAAGGGCTGTCGGTTGAAGAAATGCGAAGAGGCGCCGGAGCGCCTCTTTTTTTATGCCTGTCCCAACAATCAGAAACGATAGCCGACGCCAAACATAAAGACCCATGGGTCGATCCGGGTGTTGATGTTTTGCTGCTCGCCACCGGCTTTGAATTTCACTTCAGTATCGATATCCATCCACCACACCGACATGTTAATCAGCCAGTTGTCATCGAGGTTGTAATCAAGACCGGCCTGCGTCGCCACGCCCCAGGAATCTTTCACGCTCAGATCAGACAACCCGGCATCGCGGCCCGTCTGGTTGAAATTGGTATCGTAAAACGTGGTGTAGTTGATACCAACGCCAAGGTACGGACGCAGCTTGTCTTGCTTATCCCCAAAGTAGTACTGCGCCATTAATGACGGTGGCAGCTGTTTCACTTCGGCGATGGTCCCGGTGCTTTTAAGACCGACTTTGTGCTGGAAAGGCGTGGCCGCCAGCAGTTCCATCCCGATGTTATCGGTGAACATGTAGCCGAGGGTCATCCCCATCTGCGTATTGTTATTAATATCAAACGAACCCAGCCCCAGAACGTTGTCAGACCCTTCGGTTGGCCGGACAGTGGCGGTCCCTACACGAAAAATCACATCCCCTGCCTGATGTGCGCTCGCGACTGCCGGAAATGCCGCTGCCGCGACCAATGCCCAATATGCTGCTTTCATTGTCCCTTCCCTTTGTGTGGATTATTGATTTACCGCGCGAATGATACCTACTCTTTGGTATGGTTTGATCATTGCGGGATCACATCTTTAAAACAAATTTAGGGAAAATGCATCTTTCTCAATCCGATCTAAATCTATAAAAACAAAGGAATTGATCTACATCAAAAACGAGGGGATTTGTTTATTTCTCAAATGCCGCGAATATCTGTTGCTTAAAAAAACGCCGCTGCGTACTTTGCTTATTCCTTGTGGTTTTGGTTTGGTGCCGTTAAGGAGTCGGTCACTTCCCAAGATGAGCGAAACGAACAACCCTTGCATGACCTGTGGCGCATGCTGTGCGTATTTCCGGGTATCTTTTTATTGGGCTGAATCTCAGGTTGCAGGTGGAGACGTTCCGCAGGCGCTGACAGAGCAAGTCACTCCCTTTTTAAGCTGTATGCAAGGCACCAACAGCAAATCACCGCGCTGTATCGCCCTTGAAGGAGAAGTCGGCCAGTCCGTTTCCTGTTCCATTTACCTCAACCGCCCTTCGCCCTGCCGCGAATTCGATCAGTCCGGTCTGGACGGTGTCGGCAATTCTGCCTGCGACCGCGCCCGTGCGCATTACGGGTTGCCTGCGCTGGAGATGAAATTACCGGTTCCAGATTTCAGTTAACTCGAACGCGCTCAGGCAGCGATTCGTCACGCAAACTGACAGGAAGTCAGCGCAAACCTATCGGCGATCCCCATTTAAAGGTTACAATCGCCGTCTTATTGATTTTTGCTTTTTGCCAAGGAGCGTTCATGCCTATCACGGCCAGTACGTTGTACCGTGACAGTTTCAATTTTATGCGTAATCAGTTAGGTAGCATTTTGCTGCTGGCTGTCATGACCGCATTAATTACCGTCATCTTGAACCAGATTTTTATGCCGGGCAGCGATCAGCTGAGCCTGCTCAGCGCCGGTAGCGACGATTTACTGAGTAATACCGGCATGAGCATTCAGGAGCTGGTACAGAGCATGTCCCCGGAGCAGCAGAAAGTGCTGCTTCAGGTGTCTGCGGCGGCGACGTTCTCTGCGCTGATCGGCAATGTACTGCTGGTGGGCGGGATGCTGGTTCTGCTGCAACAGGTTTCAGGCGGGATGCGCACCAGCGCTCTTCGCGCACTCGGCGCAGCCGCACCTGTCATGCCGCGTCTGTTCGGCCTGATGCTTCTGTGCACCCTGCTGGTTCAGCTCGGTCTGACGCTGTTCGTCGTACCGGGCATCGTGCTGGCGGTAGCGACATGTCTGTCGCCGGTGTTGTGCGTGAATGAAAAGCTCGGCGTTTTCAAATCCGTCAAAGTCAGCAGCAAGCTGGCCTTCGCTAATCTGCGTCTCATTGTTCCGGCTATCATGTTCTGGCTGGCGGCGAAAATGGTGCTGTTGCTGGTGGTAAGCCGTATGTCGATGATGTCCCCGGATGTCGCCGCGGTGATCCTCAGCGCGCTGAGCAACCTGGTTTCCGCGTTATTACTGATTTATCTGTTCCGTCTTTACACAAAATTACGCGTGTAATATTGATATGTTTTTTTAAAGGGCGCTCAGGCGCCCTTTTCTTTTGTCCGCGAAATGATTCCGGTATAGTCATCCCATACATAAAACATGGAATGAAGTATGAAGCAGCTCCTCGATTTTCTTCCCCTGATTGTCTTTTTTGTGGTGTATAAGCTTTACGACATTTTTGTCGCATCGGGCGCATTGATTGCAGCCACCGCACTGGCCCTGATTATAACCTGGGTGATGTACCGCAAAATTGAAAAAATGACGCTGATCACCTTCGCGATGGTGGCCGTTTTTGGCACCCTGACGCTGGTTTTCCATAATGACGAGTTCATTAAATGGAAAGTCACCGTGATTTACGTTCTGTTCTCTGGTGCATTGCTGATTAGCCAGCTGGTACTGAAAAAACCGCTGATCCAGCGCATGCTGGGTAAAGAGCTGACGCTGCCGGATCACGTCTGGAATAAACTCAACGTTAGCTGGGCAATCTTTTTCCTGGTATGCGGACTGGCAAATATTTATGTCGCGTTCTGGTTACCGCAAAATATCTGGGTTAACTTTAAAGTCTTCGGCCTGACCGCGCTGACGCTGGTATTTACCCTGCTGAGCGGCGTATATATTTACCGGCATATGCCGGATGAAGAAAAAAAATAAGCGATCTCCTGCACGGGCCTTTCTCTGAAAGGCCTTAATTTTTGAAGTCATTGAACTTTGTGAAGCAACTCTCTATGAACGAAAAACATAGCTTACCTAATGGTGAAATGGTGCTGCGCACGCTGGCAATGCCTGCGGACACCAATGCGAATGGCGATATCTTCGGCGGATGGCTGATGTCGCAGATGGATATGGGCGGCGCTATCCAGGCGAAGGAGATCGCCAAAGGTCGCGTTGTCACGGTTCGCGTGGACGGCATGACGTTCCTTAAACCGGTCGCCGTCGGTGACGTGGTGTGCTGCTACGCACGTTGCATCCGTACCGGCAACAGCTCCATCACCATCAATGTGGAAGTCTGGGTCAAGAAAGTCTCTTCCGAGCCTATAGGGCAGCGTTACAGAGCCACTGAAGCGGTCTTCACGTATGTCGCCGTGGATGAAGCAGGCAAATCGCGCCAGCTTCCCGATGGACGCAGTAATTTCAGCGTCGATTCAGAAGTTGTATCGCAGGATTAATTGTGCGATGTGATGCATGAAAACGAAAAAGGTCGCCTGATGAGGGCGACCTTTTTTATTGCAGACACTGCGGGGATCATTCGACGGAAGAACCGCCTTCCACTTTGAACACCAGATTGACCACCAGATTACTGGCCGCTTTGGGTTCGTAGCGCCACTTACGCATTGCCTGTTTCACTTCACGTTCAAACATGTTGCGCGGCTCTGCCGAGAGAATACGCACGTTTTCTACGCGACCGTCGCTGTCCACGTCAAACTGCACGCGGACGCGGCCATCAATGCGCAGCGCTAAGGCGCGCGCCGGATAGAACGGTTTGCCGCGCTCAAGCGGACGCGGGCCGCTGGTGCTTTGCGTGTTGCTCGACGCTGGCGGCTGGCTGGCCGGTTTCGTCACCGGCTGATTGCTGGTCACCGGAGCGGTCTGCACCGTTTGCGTCGGTTTTTCTACCGGACGCTCAACGGGTTTCACCTTCGGCTTCACCACCGGCTTTTTGACCGGCTTCGGTTTAGGTTTCGGAGGTTCCGGGATAACCACGGCTTCCGGTGGCGGTGGCGGCTCAGGTACCACTTCCGGTTCTGGCTCAGGTTCCGGTGGTGTCGGCTCCGCCTGAGGTGGTGGCGGAGGCGGCGCAAAGTCAGCAGGATTGACCATCGTCACGCTCATGACCTTCTGTTCCTGCACTGGCAATTTAAGTGCGTCACTGACCGTGACGTACAGCACGGCGGCAATAACTACAGCATGTAAGCCGACGGAAAGCGCCACCGGCAAAGAAACCTTGCGAATAAACCTAAACTTTTTTAGCGGCATAATGATTCTTTTTCCCCGTGAAGCCGCAAGTTTAAATGTAAATAGCAATCATATTCAACACCGAGATGACAACTATTCTCAAATAACCTCTGACTTGATCCCGCGCAAAGCACTTTCTTCGGGCTTCAGGTTTAGCTATGGTAATTCTGCACATCAGTCTGCCCGCGCCAAATCGCGACAGATTGCTCATTAAAATCACAAGAAAGGTGGCTCATGCTTTACGTTATTTATTCTGAAGATGTATCCGACTCACTGGAAAAACGTGCGGCTGCCCGCCCTGCGCATATCGAAAGGCTTCAAAAATTGCAGGCTTTGGGCCGGGTGTTAATCGGCGGGCCGACGCCGGCAATCGACAGTGAAGATCCCGGTGCGGCGGGCATGACCGGTTCACTGTTGGTGGTAGAGTTTGAAACGCTGGAAGCCGCGAAAGCCTGGGCTGATGCTGACCCGTATGTTGAGGCTGGCGTGTATAAAGCCGTCACTGTGAAACCCTTTAAACGCGTATTCTGAGACAGAACTGCGTCACGACCTGAACCGTCGTGGCGCAATAACCCCAAAGCCGTCACAATGCTTTCATGGCTTTTGTGGTAGGATGTTTACCCCTGCCCATGAGGTAAGCATTATGTCATTCTTCGACGGACTGAAGTTTCTAACCAGTAAAACCACGAAGGTTACCTGTCCGGAATGCGGTTATGTTGCTGAACAGATCAGCACCAAAGTTCGCAAAAACTCCACGTTGGTCTGTAAGAAATGTGGTGCACTTTTCCAGCCTAAATCCCGCTAATCATGAACCCCATTCGTAGTTCACGGCATACAATGACAGGCGTTGATGTTGTTGGTGGTGGATTTGACGAATACGGTAGATGTGACGATAGCGTCTCGACTGACCTTCCAGCCAGCGGCTTCTCCGGCGCTGAGTCTGGCGTAACATACGCCAGCGACCGACTTCATTTTTACTGCGTTTCATACACCTGTGTCCCGTGGTGGCCGTCACTGTTCAATAATGAAAGAATAAGAACGGAAGAATTTAGCCGGGACATTATAGGCCGATGACGTTGTGATCCAAGTCTTGTTTCTCACCTTGTCCCCCGTAATCAGCTAACCTTGATATCAGCACCCTGAGGATTTTTATCAATCTTTAACAGAATCAGAGGTAGCTGATTGATTGGTGGGAAAAAGTTGGTTAAAAGAATTCCCCGAACACGTACACTTACGCCAATGGCTTGCGAACAGGATTTTTCGCCTTTATGACAACATTCTATACGGTAATCAGCGGATTTCTGGTTTTTGGTTACTGGTTACTGATAGCCGGCGTCACTCTGCGCATTTTGATGAAACGCCGTGCGGTGCCTTCGGCCATGGCGTGGCTGCTGATCATCTATATCATTCCCCTGGTCGGCATCATCGCCTATCTGTCGTTTGGTGAACTTCATCTGGGCAAACGTCGCGCCGAACGTGCAAAAGCGATGTGGCCTTCTACGGCGCGCTGGCTCAACGATCTGAAAGATTGCCAGCGGATTTTTGCCACCGAAACCAGTGAAATCGCCGCCTCTTTATTCCAGCTCTGCGAACGCCGTCAGGGCATCGCGGGGGTAAAAGGCAACCAGCTTCAGCTGCTGACTACCAGCGACGATGTGCTTAAAGCGATGATGCGTGACATTGAACTCGCGCGCAGCAACATTGAGATGGTGTTTTATATCTGGCAGCCCGGCGGTCTGGTTGATCAGGTTGCCGAATCGCTGATGGCGGCTTCCCGACGTGGTATCCATTGCCGTCTGATGCTCGACTCAGCGGGCAGCGTCACGTTCTTTCGCAGCCCGTATCCGGCGATGATGCGCAATGCCGGTATCGAAGTGGTAGAAGCGTTGCAGGTCAATTTGTTCCGTGTATTCCTGCGCCGGATGGATCTGCGTCAGCACCGTAAAGTCGTATTAATCGACAACTATGTCGCTTATACCGGCAGCATGAACATGGTCGATCCGCGCTTCTTTAAACAGGATGCGGGGGTTGGTCAGTGGGTTGACCTGATGGCGCGCATGGAAGGCCCGGTTGCGACCACCATGGGTATCGTTTATTCCTGCGACTGGGAAATCGAAACCGGTAAACGCATTCTGCCACCGGAACCTGATACAAATCAGATGCCGTTCGAACAGGAAAGCGGCCATACGATTCAGGTTATCGCGTCAGGGCCGGGTTTCCCGGAAGACATGATCCATCAGGCTTTGCTAACCGCCACGTATTCTGCGCGCGAACAGCTGGTCATGACCACGCCTTATCTGGTGCCGAGCGACGATTTGCTTCATGCGATTTGTACCGCCGCACAGCGCGGTGTGGATGTCAGCATTATTTTGCCCCTTAAAAATGACTCTATGATGGTCGGCTGGGCCAGCCGCGCGTTCTTCAACGAGCTGCTGGAAGCCGGTGTCAAAATTTACCAGTTCGAAGACGGCCTTCTGCACACCAAAAGTATTCTGGTGGATGGACAACTGAGCCTGGTCGGGACAGTGAATCTGGATATGCGCAGCCTGTGGCTCAATTTTGAAATCACACTGGTGATCGACGATGCCGGATTCGGTGCCGATCTCGGTCGCGTTCAGGACGATTACATCGCACGTTCGCACCTGCTGGATGTCGAGGCCTGGCTGAAGCGTCCTTTCTGGCATCGTCTGGTGGAACGTTTGTTCTACTTTTTCAGCCCGCTGCTGTAAAAGCCGCGTTGAGCGTGGTGTAATACGCGCAGTACCGGCTATGACAAAGCCTGAATACACTCATTTGTAAACGAGAATGCTATGGACCTGAATAATCGCCTGACCGAAGACGAAACCCTTGAGCAAGCCTACGATATCTTTCTGGAACTGGCCGGGGATAACCTGGATCCGGCGGATATCCTGATCTTCAATCTGCAATTTGAAGAACGCGGCGGCGCCGAGCTTTATGATCCGGCAGAAGACTGGGTAGAACATGTGGATTTCGATTTGAACCCTGACTTCTTCGCGGAAGTGGTGATTGGTCTGGCGGATGCGGAAGACATGCCGATCAATGATATTTTTGCCCGCGTGCTGTTGTGCCGTGAAAAAGATCACAAGCTCTGCCATATCCTCTGGAAAGAGTAACCTGAACACAGCACTAAAAAAAAACCTGCCAGCGGCAGGTTTTTTTATGTTTCATGACAGGCAAAAATGACTCAGAGCGGATCGACTTTCAGGCAGGAAACCGCATGGCGGAAACTGCCTTCGAGCAGCGGACGGGTGATCGCACATTCTGGTCCGGCAATCGGACAACGTGTACGGAACACACAGCCGGAAGGCGGATTGATTGGCGAAGGTAACTCCCCTTCCAGCAACTGAATCACTTTATTGCGCTCTTTGTCCGGGTCCGGCACCGGCACCGCAGACATCAGCGCGCGGGTGTACGGATGCTGAGGATTGTTATACACCTCGTCATACGTCCCCAGCTCGACTGCGTGACCGAGATACATCACCAGAACACGGTCGGAGATGTGTTTTACCACTGCCAGATCGTGCGCGATGAAGATCAGTGACAAGCCCATTTCGCGCTGCAACTGTTGCAGCAGGTTAACCACCTGCGCCTGAATCGACACATCCAGTGCGGACACCGGTTCGTCACAGATAATCAGCTTAGGCTCAAGGATCAGCGCACGCGCGATACCAATACGCTGGCACTGACCGCCCGAGAATTCATGCGGGTAACGGTTGATCAGGTTAGGCAACAGCCCGACCTTCAGCATCATCGCCTTCACTTTCTCTTTCACCTCTAAACGAGGCATATTCGGATTATAGGTTTTCAGCGGTTCGGCGATGATTTCGCCGATAGTCATACGCGGATTCAGGGACGCCAGCGGATCCTGGAAAATCATCTGAATATCACTGCGGGTTTTACGCCACTCGTTATCAGACATGTTCAGCAGGTCTTTACCCAGCCACGCCACGCGACCGTCAGTGGCTTTCACCAGACCGATCAGTGCACGGGCGAACGTTGACTTACCACAACCGGATTCCCCGACCACGCCCAGGGTTTCACCTTCGTAAAGACGCAATGTGACGCCGTCCACGGCTTTCAGCGTTTTTGATGGCTGCCAGAACCACTGCTTACCGTCTTTAATGTCGAAATGAACTTTGAGATCGGCCACTTCCAACAGGACTTTTTTCTCCGGCGCGTGAGTGTTCATCGCGGAGCTGTCCATGATTGTATTGTCAGTCATACAAGTTCCTCCAGCGGCTTATAGCAGGCACGCAAACGACCATCACCGAAACGCTCAAGCGGTGGCGCTGTGGCGCAAATGTCCATTGAGTGCGGACAACGCGGCTGGAACGGACAGCCTTTTGGCAGACGCAACAGGTTTGGCGGATTGCCCGGAATGGTCATCATCGCGCCGCCTTCTGCATCAAGACGCGGAACAGCGTTCAGCAGACCGATAGAGTACGGATGGCACGGTTCGTAGAACACGTCGCGGGCGCGGCCATATTCCATCGTACGGCCTGCGTACATCACCAGCACTTTGTCACAGATTCCGGCAACAACGCCCAGATCGTGCGTGATCATGATGATCGCGGTGTTGAACTCAGCTTTCAGTTCATTCAGCAGCGTCATGATCTGCGCCTGAACGGTTACATCCAGCGCAGTGGTGGGTTCGTCGGCGATCAACAGTTTCGGACGACACAGCAGTGCCATCGCGATCATCACACGCTGGCGCATACCACCGGAGAATTCGTGGGGAAACATTTTCATACGTTTGCGGGCTTCGGGCATTTTTACCGCATCAAGCATACGTACAGATTCTTCAAAGGCTTCACGTTTGCTGAGGTGTTTATGCAGCATCAGCACTTCCATCAGTTGCTCACCGACACGCATGTACGGGTTCAGCGAGGTCATCGGATCCTGGAAAATCATCGAAATCTGCTCGGCGCGCAGCTTGTTCAGCTCCTTTTGCGGCAGATTGAGGATTTCGCGCCCGTTGAATTTCGCTGAGCCGCCGATGCGGCCATTGCTCGCCAGCAGGCCCATCAACGCAAACGCAGTCTGGGATTTACCAGAACCGGATTCGCCGACGATCCCTAAGGTTTCGCCAGCGCGAAGGTCGAAGTTCAAATCATTGACCGCAGTCACATCGCCGTCAGGCGTCTCGAAAGTGACGCGCAGGTCTTTCACGTCCAGCAGCATCTCGCCTTTGAGGGCAGAAACCGGTGCCGCGTTGGCTTGAATTTGTTCAATGGTGCTCATGGTTGCACTCCTTAACGATCTTTCGGGTCGAGGGCATCACGCAGGCCATCGCCGATAAAATTGAAACAGAACAGAGTTACAACCAGGAAGCCTGCCGGGAACAGCAGTAACCAAGGTGAAACTTCCATCGAGTTGGCGCCGTCACTTAACAACGCGCCCCAGCTGCTCAGCGGCTCCTGCGTACCCAAACCTAAGAAGCTCAGGAAGGATTCGAACAGGATCATGCTTGGCACCAGCAGTGACGCATACACCACTACGACACCTAAAACGTTGGGAACAATGTGACGCAACACGATATTGCGCGTACTCACACCGCTGACCAACGCTGCTTCGATGAATTCTTTGCGTTTCAGGCTCAGGGTCTGGCCACGCACGATACGCGCCATATCCAGCCACGACACCATGCCTATCGCCACGAAAATCAACAGGATGTTCTGTCCGAAGAAGGTCACCAGCAGGATAACGAAGAACATGAACGGGAAAGAGTTGAGGATTTCCAGCAAACGCATCATAGCCGAGTCGATCTTACCGCCCAGATAGCCGGACAACGATCCGTACAGCGTACCGAGGATGACCGCCACCAGCGCAGCTGCCACGCCTACCATCAGCGAGATACGCCCGCCGATCGCCACACGTACCAGCAAATCACGGCCTGATGAGTCAGTCCCGAAGAAGTGGTGTGAAGCCATATCAGGCGCGGCCGACATCATATTCCAGTCGGTATCATCGTAGGCAAACTGCGATAAGAGCGGAGCGAAAGCCACGAACAGGGCAATAAAGGCCAGAACGATCAGGCTGGTGACTGCCGCGCGGTTATGCATAAAGCGACGACGCGCGTCCTGCCACAAACTGCGGCCTTCAACTTCCAGTTTCTCGGTGAAGTTCTCGACAACGTCGCTGTTTTTTTTACTTAACATCATTGACGTACTCCGGCATTAATAACGGATTTTCGGGTCGATGACGGCGTACAGCACGTCAACGATCGCATTGAATAAAATGGTCAATGCGCCCACTAAAATAGTCAGGCTCAGTACCAGCGAGTAGTCACGGTTTAAAGCGCCGTTAACAAACAGCTGGCCGATGCCCGGCAATCCGAAAATGCTCTCGACAACCATCGAACCGGTGATAATCCCCACAAAAGCAGGCCCCATGTAAGAAAGGACCGGCAACAGTGCAGGCTTGAGTGCATGGCGCAAAATAATGCGGTGCAACGGTAAGCCTTTAGCGCGTGCTGTGCGGATAAAGTTGGAGTGCAGGATTTCGATCATTGAACCACGGGTGATACGCGCAATGCTGGCGATATAAGCCAGTGAAAGCGCGACCATCGGCAAGATCATATATTTGGCACCACCGCCGTTCCAGCCGCCGCCCGGCAACCATTTCAGGGTAATGGCAAATATCAGCACCAGTAACGGTGCGACGACGAAACTCGGGATAACTACCCCGGTCATCGCCACTCCCATCACGGTGTAATCCCACTTGGTGTTTTGATTCAGCGCGGCAATAACCCCCGCCGTCACACCAAAAACAATCGCCATGATAAATGCCGCCAGGCCTAATTTCGCCGAAACCGGGAAAGAAGCCGCGACCAGATCATTAACGGTGTAATCCTTATATTTGAACGACGGGCCGAAATCGCCTTTGGCCAGCTGTTCTAAATAATTGAAATATTGCTTATAGATTGGGTCATTGAGGTGGTATTTCGCCTCAATGTTCGCCATCACTTCTGGTGGAAGATTACGCTCACCCGTAAAAGGGCTGCCCGGTGCGAGACGCATCATAAAAAACGAAATGGTGATCAGAATGAATAGCGTCGGAATCGCTTCCAGACAGCGGCGTAAAATAAACTTTAACATTGCCCGTACCTGTTTCTAAGCCTGTCACTACAGCTTGATAGTTTTTGGCTTGGTCACGATAACCCGCGTGTGTGGGTCATCGTAGTGGCTCTTTGCTATGACGCTGAATGCCAGCGCCATAAGCATTACCTTCATCAAATAAAAACAGGGCAGCTCGGGGATGCCCTGTTTCTTCACGGTTTAGTGTTTGATGATGTACAGATCTTTCACGTAGACGTTGTCCTGTGGATCTTTACCGGTGTAACCGCCAACGTATGGTTTCACCAGACGCGCGTTCACGTAGTAATAAACAGGTACAATTACAGAATCTTTATCCAGCTGAGTTTCAGCTTTCTGATACAGACCCGCACGTTCGTCGTCAGTTTTCGCCGTCAGAGTGTCCGCGATCGCTTTATCAAACGCAGCGCTCTTATAGTGAGAGGTGTTGTTGCTGCTGTCAGACAGCATGGTGTTCAGGAAGGAAGAAGGTTCGTTGTAGTCAGAGCACCAGCCGGCGCGCGCCACATCGAAGTTGCCCTGATGACGGCTGTCCAGGAAGGTTTTCCATTCCTGGTTGACCAGTTTCACATCCACGCCCAGGTTTTTCTTCCAGATAGCGGCTGCGGCAATCGCCAGTTTCTTATGCAGATCAGACGTGTTGTACAGCAGTTCGAAGGTCAGTGGTTTAGCCGGTGTGTAACCCGCTTCAGCCAGCAGTTTTTTCGCTTCGGTGTTGCGCTGATCCTGCGTTTCTTTGAACCAGGCCGGAGGCGTCAGTTTCGCGCCGTCGGTGTAAGGCGGGGTGTAGCTGTACGCCGGCAGATCGCCCTGCGCTTTCACTTTGTTCACGATGATGTCGCGATCCAGACCCAGTTTCAGCGCTTCACGTACGCGTGAATCAGTGAACGGTGCTTTCTGGTTGTTGATTTCGTAGTAGTAAGTACACAGGTACGGGTCAACGTGAACTTCGGTAGGGATTTCTTTTTTCAGTTTCTGGAACAGTTCGATCGGCATGTTGTTATATGTCATGTCGATTTCGCCGCTGCGGTAGCGGTTAACGTCTGTAACTTCAGAAGAAATTGGCAGGTAAGTGACCTGATTGATAACAGTTTTAGCGTTGTCCCAGTAAGTCGGGCTACGCTCCAGCACGATACGCTCGTTGACGGTCCATGCTTTCAGTTTGTATGCGCCGTTGCTGACGTAGTTTTCTGGCTGAGTCCATTTGTCGCCAAATTTCTCAACAACGCTTTTGTTCACCGGCTTCATCGCGGTGTGGGACAGCATTTTAACAAAATACGGGACCGGTTCGGTCAGAGTCACTTGCAGGGTATGGTCATCAATCGCCTTCACACCCAGGGTATCAGGGCTTTTCTTACCGCTGATGATGTCATCGATGTTTTCGATGTGGCCGTATTGCAGGTAGCTTTCATACGGAGAGGCTGTTTTTGGATCAGCCAGGCGCTGCCAGCTGAACACGAAATCTTGAGCAGTCACAGGGTCGCCGTTGGACCATTTTGCTTCCGGACGCAGGTGGAAAGTCCAGACTTTGAAATCTTTGTTTTCCCAACTGGTGGCGACGCCAGGAATGACGCTGCCGTTTTGGCTGTCGGTATTAACCAGGCCTTCCAGTAAATCACGGATAACGTTTGATTCCGGAACACCTTCAACTTTATGCGGGTCGAGGGACTGTACTTCAGAACCGTTATTACGCACCAATTCTTGCTTGTCTGACAGCGTTACGCCAGCAGGCACGTTAGCCGCGAAGGCAGTATTGATAGATATGGCGCCAACCGCAGCCATGATGCAGGCAGCCAGCAGATTTTTTTTTGTGATGTTGGTCATTGTCATTCAACTCCAGTTTTTATTATGAACTTGCGGACTCTGCCGCAAGATAAACCCTTTCCGGGTTAACGGATTTCACAAGCAGGAACGAATTGCTCTGAAACTCCCCCATTTCGTCACCATCCAAAGATGGTGTCCCCTCTTACTGCGTGAAGCCGTTGAAACGTCAGGCTGTTAAGCGCCATGCGGTTTCAGAGATCGTTAAGGATGATCCCCTCCATTTGACTCGCCCCGCCCACCGCCGGTATTGACTCCGGGGATAAACCAGGCCGTCGCATACTGATATTCCTATTCCCACTCAATAAAACTTTTTTGCTTTCAACCGTAATGCCAAAAGCCTCCCGGCATCATCAAACGGCGGGAATCAATTAAGAAGAAGAACTGAAGATTTGTTTTTCATAACGGGAAGATTCAACACAAGGCTATGTAATGCCAGCAACGCAAAGACCGTCTTCCTGAAAAGAGAAAGCGACTGAGGATAATTTTGCGTTACGTATTGCGACACTTCGCTCTCCAAAAACAAATGAAATTGCTTCAATCTTTCTGTGCCTTGCAAGATTCGTTCTCACTTAGAGCATGACTCTAAACAATTTTCCATTTGTGAAGACGGTTTGAAAATTATCAGAAGCCTGATACCGGCGCCAATTAATTTTGCAAATTTGTTACGTAATTCTCTTTTATACGTTGCAGAGCTTTTTGGGCCCGGTAAGAACAATACTAATAAAACGTATGTAACCCACTGATTTTGATTAACATCCAGCAAGCTCTTCGATTCGAAAACACATTGCAGTTTGCTCAATAACCCGGCTGACACAATCAGTTAACAATCTGCGCATTTCAAGGATAATGCCCTGTTAACTGCTGAGTTAACACTAATAACATCTCGATACGGCCTGCACAAGCCTTACAGAATGATGTGGATAAATTAACGGCAAAACGGGCAGGAAAGGAGAGCATTAAGCAAAAAAATAGCTAAGTTTATTATAAGAAATGAAGACTTGGAGGGAAATGAAGTATGAGACGGGAGTTTACGCTACATTTGGGTGCAAACGCTCTTATTTACACCATTAGCTGCACTATATTAATGCATTGCATTATAAGAGGAAGTAATAATTATCGCGGAAACACATCAGCGTTTACGCGATAATTTGTCTGCTTATTGATTAGAGCAGACCTGGAAAAATAGCCTTTATCCCGGTGACAATAAACTCAATCCCCAGAGACATGAGCAACAAACCCATAATTCGGGTAATGACGTTGATGCCGGTTTGCCCCAACAGACGTACCAGCAAAGGTGCGGCACGGAACAAAAGCCAACAACAGAACGCGAAAAACATGATTGCCAGCGTCAGGCCGAGCAGGTTCTGCCAGCCGTTGTAGCGAGAGCTCCAGACGATTGTCGAGCTGATCGCCCCCGGCCCTGCCATCAGAGGTAAGGCTAAAGGAACAACACCGACGTTTTCACGGATCGCCGTTTCCGACTTCTCTTGTTTGTTCTGCTTATCTTCACCGAGCTTGCCGCTTATCATCGACATCGCAATCGTCACCACCAGGATGCCGCCGGCAATTCGGAATGAATCAATTGAGATCCCGAACAGATGAAGAATGGCATCGCCGAGAAATAACGCCGTCGACAATATAATGGCAACCGACAGGTTAGCCGTCATATTGGTCTTATTACGGCCAGCCGCAGCCTGATAACTGGTCATGCTAATGAAAACAGGCAGGATCCCGACAGGGTTCACCAATGCAAGCAGCCCGACGAAAAATTTGATATAGCCTGAAAAATCTAATAAAGATTGGCTCACGCAGAACTCCGCACAAAATGCCAGTAGATGAAGGTCTTGATGGGGCGCTAATGTACTGGAATTGCAATGAAGGCGCCACGTCGTTTCATGGTATTTATCACTAGAATTCTAATTAAAAGCAGTGAATGACACTTTTGTTAAAAAAGTGTAATGTCACTGCCTCAAATGGCTGCTAATTTGTAGGCGATTTGAGATTTTTTGATAATTATTCTCAACAAAAGCCAGCTGAAAGGTGTCAGCATCGGTGTTTAGTGATCCAGATCAAATTCCTCCTGCCTACAAATAGGTAAGCTTTGCGCATAGTCACTCACCGGTACTTGCGAACAAACTTTGTTATAAACGTTCACAGGTGGCACGAAATGACTTTTATCTACTACAGGTGCTACACGACTGAAAGCTCTTTGAGCAAATAAAGAGACAGAGGCAACACCTTGAGAATAATAGTATTAATTACTTTCTCACGGTGCGAGATAGCAAGGCTATACTCATCTCTGGCAGGTTATTTACTAAAAGAGTTTAACTTTATCAGGAGAGCATTATGGCTGTAACAAATGTCGCTGAACTGAACGCACTCGTTGCCCGTGTCAAAAAGGCACAGCGTGAATATGCCAACTTCAGTCAAGAACAAGTAGATAAGATTTTCGCTGCTGCCGCCCTGGCTGCTGCCGATGCCCGAATTCTGCTGGCAAAACTTGCTGTTGAAGAATCCGGTATGGGTATTGTTGAAGACAAAGTGATCAAAAACCACTTCGCCTCTGAATATATTTACAACGCCTATAAAGATGAAAAAACCTGTGGCATCCTCGGTCAGGATGATACCTTCGGTACCATCACAATCGCTGAGCCAATCGGCATCATCTGCGGTATCGTACCCACCACTAACCCAACGTCCACTGCGATTTTCAAAGCGCTGATTAGCCTGAAAACCCGTAACGGCATCATCTTCTCCCCACACCCACGTGCTAAAAACGCGACGAACAAAGCTGCAGATATCGTTCTGCAAGCGGCTATCGCTGCGGGTGCGCCGAAAGACATCATTGGCTGGATTGACGAACCAAGTGTTGAACTGTCTAACCAGTTGATGCATCACCCAGACATTAACTTGATCCTGGCGACCGGTGGTCCTGGTATGGTTAAAGCAGCCTACAGCTCTGGTAAACCAGCTATCGGCGTGGGTGCAGGTAACACTCCTGTTGTTGTTGATGAAACTGCTGATATCAAACGTGTTGTTGCTTCGGTTCTGATGTCAAAAACCTTCGATAACGGCGTAATCTGTGCGTCAGAACAGTCCATCATTGTGGTTGATTCTGTCTACAACGCAGTACGCGAACGTTTCTCTTCCCACGGCGGTTACATGCTGCAGGGTAAAGAGTTGAAGGCGGTTTCCGACATCATCCTTAAAAACGGTGGCCTGAACGCAGCTATCGTGGGTCAGCCAGCAGCGAAAATCGCTGAAATGGCCGGCATTAAAGTTCCTGCTCATACTAAAGTGTTAATCGGCGAAGTCAGCGTTGTTGACGAATCTGAACCGTTTGCACATGAAAAACTGTCCCCTACCCTCGCGATGTACCGTGCAAAAGATTTTGAAGATGCGGTAGCAAAAGCAGAGAAACTGGTAGAAATGGGCGGTATCGGCCATACCTCTTGTCTGTATACAGACCAGGATAACCAACCAGAACGTGTTAATTATTTTGGCAACAAAATGAAGACTGCACGTATTCTGATCAACACCCCTGCTTCACAGGGTGGTATCGGTGACCTGTATAACTTCAAACTTGCCCCTTCTCTGACGCTGGGTTGCGGTTCATGGGGTGGTAACTCCATCTCTGAAAACGTCGGTCCTAAACACTTGATCAACAAGAAAACTGTAGCGAAGCGAGCAGAAAACATGTTGTGGCATAAACTTCCAAAATCTATCTACTTCCGTCGTGGCTCACTGCCAATCGCACTGGAAGAAGTGGCGACTGACGGAGCAAAACGCGCCTTCATCGTGACTGACCGTTACCTGTTCAACAACGGCTACGCAGACCAGATCACCAGCGTTCTGAAAGGCCACGGTATTGAAACTGAAGTATTCTTCGAAGTAGAAGCGGATCCAACGCTGAGCATTGTGCGTAAAGGTGCTGAGCAGATGAACTCCTTCAAACCAGATGTGATCATCGCACTGGGTGGTGGTTCACCGATGGATGCTGCGAAAATCATGTGGGTGCTGTACGAACATCCAAACACTCAGTTCGAAGATTTGGCGCTGCGCTTTATGGATATCCGTAAACGTATCTACAAATTCCCGAAAATGGGCGTGAAAGCGAAAATGATCGCCGTCACCACCACTTCCGGTACAGGTTCTGAAGTGACTCCGTTTGCAGTGGTGACCGATGATGCAACAGGTCAAAAATATCCACTGGCTGACTATGCTCTGACTCCGGATATGGCTATCGTCGATGCCAACCTGGTCATGAACATGCCGAAATCACTCTGTGCGTTCGGTGGTCTGGATGCGGTAACTCACGCACTGGAAGCTTACGTTTCAGTTCTGGCGAATGAATACTCTGATGGTCAGGCGCTTCAGGCTCTGAAATTGCTGAAAGAAAACCTGCCAGCCAGCTACCACGAAGGGTCTAAAAACCCGGTAGCTCGCGAACGTGTTCACAATGCGGCAACTATCGCGGGTATCGCGTTTGCCAACGCCTTCCTGGGTGTCTGTCACTCCATGGCCCACAAACTGGGTTCAGAGTTCCACATTCCTCACGGTCTGGCCAATGCCATGCTGATTTCCAACGTTATCCGTTACAATGCTAACGATAACCCAACTAAACAAACTGCTTTCAGTCAGTATGACCGCCCACAGGCGCGTCGTCGCTACGCAGAAATCGCGGACCATTTAGGTCTGGGTGCTCCTGGTGACCGTACTGCTCAGAAAATCCAGAAACTGTTGAACTGGTTGGACGAAATCAAAGCGGATCTGGGTATCCCAACTTCTATCCGTGAAGCAGGCGTTCAGGAAGCAGACTTCCTGGCTAAAGTAGACAAACTGTCTGAAGATGCGTTTGATGACCAGTGTACCGGTGCTAACCCACGTTACCCACTGATTGCTGAGCTGAAACAAATTCTGATGGATACCTTCTACGGCCGCGAATATAACGAAGACGTTGCTGATGAAGTTGCAGTTGCTGCACCAGCACCAAAAGCTGATAAGAAAACCAGCAAAAAATAACGTGCTGAGTTTCCTGTAAGCAAAAAACCCGCCAATTGGCGGGTTTTTTATTTGCGTCTCACAAAGCGTGGAAGGCTCTTACGCTAAAATTTGAGGGTGCCGCATGCGCGGATGGCGCGTTTCCTAACCTGGACGTGGCTTATTGAGGTTTTATTGCGTCGTTATCATCGATAGCAGCCATCGCTTCTTTGTAATGCTTACGACAGACCGACACATAGCTCTCGTCTCCGCCTATTACGACCTGTGCGCCATCGTGCAGCGCGTGCCCTTTCTCATCCAACCTGAGGTTACGATTGGCTTTACGACCGCAGTGACAGATGGTTTTCAACTCCACCAATTTATCCGCCCACGCCAGAAGGTATTCACTGCCCTCAAAAAGCTCGCCACGGAAGTCCGTACGCAATCCATAACACAGGACAGGCACATCAAGGTCATCTACGACGTCTGTTAGCTGCGACACCTGCGCCTTCGTCAGGAACTGACACTCATCAATCAGAACGCAGTTAAGGCGCTGTGGGCCGCTCTCCTGAGCAATAAGAGTAAACAGGTCAGTCTCATTATTATAAAGCTCTGCAGGCGACGACAGCCCGATACGTGAGCTGACTTTCCCGACACCAAACCGGTGATCCAACTCAGCGGTTAACACCAGCGTGCGCATGCCACGTTCTTGATAATTATATGAAGACTGCAACAGAGACGTAGACTTACCGGCATTCATAGCCGAATAATAAAAATAAAGCTGAGCCATGAAGCGGCGACCCCGTAACGTATTGGAAGGCGGAATTTTTCGGCTGAGATTGTACCACAAACCCTCTCACTGATAACAACGCGTTACGGATATCCATATGATCCCGGAATAACCATTCCGGACATTTTGAAAATCACAGAAACTTACAATCAGAAATTATAATCCTGCGTGAGAGTAAGAGTTATGGTTACGGCTTATTACCTTACGTGGCGGGCAGTTATATGTAATTTTAGGGATGATATTGGTTTGTCTATACATTAAAGAACCGATCAGCGGAGTCCTAAAAAGGCAGCAATGATGCGGCTTATTGTGGCGTTAATACCCTGCCTGGCCATATCCTTACAATTGATCCTAAGGTTAAAGGTTTAATTGCCCGGACGCGCATACGGTTATACTGCGCAGAGTTCAACATGAGAATACACCTGCGGAATGTATTGGAAATAGGGTTATAACCGCCCGGTAAATAGCGGCACCAGACTCAACTATATTTTAACAGCGTCATCAATATTTGCTTTAAATGCGTAAATTAGAGTCAGTAATACAAATTGTCTATTGCAGAACAGGGAAGAGCAATCTATTATTACACAAACGCCCCCCACCATATAATTGAGACTAGTATAATGAGCGAAGCATTAAAGATTCTGAACAACATCCGTACTCTGCGTGCGCAAGCAAGAGAATGCACTCTGGAAACTCTGGAAGAGATGCTGGAAAAATTAGAAGTTGTTGTTAACGAACGTCGCGAAGAAGATTCTCAGGCGGCTGCTGAAATTGAAGAACGCACCCGTAAACTGCAACAATACCGTGAAATGCTGATTGCTGACGGTATTGATCCTAACGAATTGCTGCAAACGATGGCTGCCACCAAATCTGCTGGTAAAGCTAAACGTGCTGCACGCCCTGCTAAATACAAATACATCGACGAAAACGGCGAAAACAAAACCTGGACCGGCCAGGGTCGTACTCCGGCTGTGATCAAAAAAGCAATCGAAGAGCAAGGCAAATCACTGGACGATTTCCTGCTGTAATTGCCCTTATTGACACAAGTATGAGTCATGATAAAACCCATCCATCGCGATGGGTTTTTTGTTTTGGTATTTCAATTGAACTTAACCGTCTGCGTCGATAAATGAAAATTTCATTTATGGATAAACGACTATAAGATTTAACTGAATAATCAGAAACAAAAAAGGCTGCCTGAGCAGCCTTTGTTCACCACGCCAGTTTATACATGGTAGAAATCGCGATACCAGTCCACGAAGTTTTGTACGCCCTGCTCCACTGTCGTTTCAGGCTTAAAGTTGATGGCCTCATAAAGCGGCTGTGTATCAGCACTGGTTTCATGCACGTCACCAGGCTGCATAGGCAGCAGGTTCTTGCTGGCTTCAGTCCCCAGCGCCTTCTCAAGCGCACTGATGTAGGCCGTCAGTTTCACCGGGCTGTTATTACCAATATTATAAACACTGTAAGGTGCAGAGCTGCTGGCAGGTGAACCATTCTCCACCGTCCAGTCCGGCTGCGCCTGCGGAATAACATCCTGTAAACGTACAATCGCTTCCGCAATATCATCAATATAGGTAAAGTCGCGACGCATTTCCCCACGGTTATAAACATCAATACTCTGGCCCGCGATGATGGCTTTTGTAAATTTAAACAATGCCATATCAGGACGCCCCCACGGACCGTAGACGGTAAAGAAACGCAATCCGGTGGTAGGGAGGCTATAAAGATGTGAATAAGTGTGAGCCATTAATTCATTGGCTTTTTTGGTCGCGGCATACAGTGAAACAGGATGATCAACAGAATCATCCGTCGAGAAAGGTTGTTTCTTGTTCAGGCCATAAACCGAACTGGAAGAAGCATAAAGCAAGTGGCCAACTTTATTATGACGACACCCTTCCAGAACATTAACGAATCCTATGAGATTAGAATCTGCATATGCCAAAGGATTTTCGATTGAATACCGGACACCGGCTTGCGCAGCCAAATGAATAACACGGTCAAAACGCTGCTCCGCAAACAATGCGGCCATACCCTCGCGATCGGCTAAATCCAGCTTAATGAACGAAAAGCCGTCTTTATTTTCGAGTTGCGCCAGACGCGCGAGTTTCAGATTGACGTCGTAATAATCATTCAGATTATCAATCCCGACAACGGTATGACCTGCCGCCAGCAAACGTTGGGATACGTAAAAACCAATAAAACCCGCAGCGCCGGTAACCAGATATTTCATGAATACTCCTTACAGAACCGGATTGACTGATGCACCACGGCCAATGCCGTAGTAAGTAAACCCGCGTTTTTCCAAACGTTCAGGATCGAATAAATTACGACCATCAAAGATGACCGGCTCTTTTAATGCATTTTTGATGACATCGAAATCTGGCGCACGGAAATTCTGCCATTCGGTACAAATAATCAGCGCATCGGCGTTCTGTAATGCGGATTCTTTGGTACCCATCAGTTCAAGATCTTCGCGATGACCGTAGATCCGCTGAGTTTCATTCATCGCTTCAGGATCGTAGGCTTTGATTTTCGCACCTGCGGCCCAGAGTTGCTCCATTAATACACGGCTGGAGGCTTCACGCATGTCATCGGTATTAGGTTTGAATGAAAGGCCCCACAGCGCAAAGGTTTTGCCTTTGAGGTCTTCACCGAAATGACGCTGAATAAATGTCGGCAATTTATATTTTTGCTGATAATTCACCTGTTCAACGGCCTGTAATAATTTCGGCTGATAACCAATATGTTCTGCTGTACGGATCAGCGCCTGTACGTCTTTCGGGAAGCACGAACCGCCGTAGCCGCAGCCTGGATAGATAAAGTGATAACCGATACGGGAGTCTGAGCCGATACCCTGACGAACTTTCTCAATATCTGCACCCAGCATTTCAGCCAGATTAGACATCTCATTCATAAAGCTGATTTTGGTGGCCAGCATGCAGTTCGCCGCGTATTTGGTCAGCTCTGCGCTGCGGATATCCATCAGGATCATGCGGTCGTGATTACGGTTGAAGGGTTCGTACAGTTCACGGATAGGGTCGATAGCGTCAGGATTGTCGGTACCAATGACGATGCGTTCAGGACGCATACAGTCGGCGACAGCAGCCCCTTCTTTAAGGAATTCAGGGTTTGAAACCACATTGAAATCGATATCCACACCGCGCTTTTTCAGCACTTCGGTCATCACTGCACGGACTTTATCCGCTGTGCCGACGGGAACGGTAGACTTATCAATCACGACTTTAGGTTCAGTCATGTGTTCAGCGATGGTACGGGCCACGGCAGTCACGTATTTCAGATCTGCGGAGCCATCTTCATCCGGCGGTGTACCCACTGCAATAAACTGGACGGTTGCATGCGCCACGCCTTCAGCCGCATCGGTGCTGAACAACAGACGCCCTGCTTCATAGTTCTGTTTAACTAACGGGGTTAAACCCGGTTCAAAAATGGGTATCTGTCCATTTTTCAGATTTTCTACTTTTTTTGCATCCACATCGATGCACAGTACTTCATGCCCGACTTCAGCAAGAACCGCCGCCTGAACAAGTCCGACGTAACCGATACCAAAAACTGTTACTTTCATCAGCGAATTCCTATTATATATTTTTAAACATCATTTTTAGACTACGTGAAATTGAGACCTAAAATTCTGGGCGCATTATACCAGTTTCAAACGTAAGTGCCTCTGCAATGGCATATTTTGCATAAGATAGGTCTTAGAATAATGTGATGAATCATGAAGACGAAAAGTCGTGCGGAAGAAATGCTCAATATTATTAAGGCATTATTCTACGCGATAAGAAATGTGCTCACTCAGTAGACAACATTAATCTCAGACGCCCACCCGATCCCCACACCTGACATTGCCACGCCTCGCAGCGCTGGCTTATCTGATTGGAATAGGTTGCTCCTGTCGTGCCCAGAGGTACGCCGTTACTCAGCTGAATGGTATTGGTGCCGGTATTGAGATTGGCGTGCAGACCTGCCGAGACCAGGATGAGATTTTTTTGCTCGGCATGATAATAACCGAGTAAAAGCGGAAACTGGCCTTTCAGGTTTGCTTGTTTGAATAAATGATTCACCTGCTTAAGCAGCGTCGACATCTGCGGTAACCGCTGATGCTGGTCGCTCAAATGCTCGTGCAGCAGGCTGTTAAAAATGGCGCGCAGCAATAACGCAGCCAGTACGCCATTTTCATTAGCGCGGGTCACATCCAGACAATAGAAACCCAAATCTTTCGATGACAGCGCCGCAATATCCAGCACCAGTCCCGGATGATCCGTCGTCGTCAGCTGCCGGTAGTTAATGCGGCAATTAGCCAGCGTTTGCTGTACCGGTGGTTGTAATTCCTTGAGCAGCCGTTGCGCTTCATTCGGATTACGGCACAACGCCTCCCAGTCCTGCACCAGCGAACTTTCCTCCATCGCCTGAGAAGAAAACAGCTTCGGATAGAGGCAGGTCAGCAGGGCGTCGCGTAACCGCTGGAGATCGTTTATCGGTTTGAGCAGCACATCCTCGACACCAAGGCGCAGCATCGTCGCGACATCGGTCATCTTATCTGTGGCAGAAATCACCAGAACGGGAATTTTGTTCCCCTGCAGCCGCAAGTTTTCGACAAACTCGATACCGCCCATTTCGGGCATCGCTAAATCGCAGAGGATCAAATCAGGAGGAAAGTCTTCGATCAGAGATAAGGCCTGCAGACCGTTTTCTGCTTCTGTGAAGGTGGCGCCGAGAGAACTCACATAGCCAGCGAGCACAGATCGGAAAACGGCTTCGTCTTCAACGATAAGTATGTGCTTACTTGTAAGTGGTTTATCCATTACGGCCCCCAGATTTTCTTATTCTAATAGTGGCTCATAAAGCCTGTTTTTGCTTGTCAGAATTTTCAGATTCCGCCAATACACACATTAAGCCACTCAGAACTGCTTGTTTTTTATCAGGGGTAACAATTGTTCTCTTTGCTTTTCGACGGCCAGACGCCCCGCTTCAATCGCCTCCGCTGCGCGATGAAAATCCAGCGTCGAGATTTGCGGGCAATAAGGCTGGATAACCACGTCCGGGGGATCGCCCGCCATACGATTACGCTTAAGCCGGTTCTCCAAAACCTGGATGGAAGTCGACATGATTTCCATCGCCGAAGGGCTTACATTCGGCTTGCGGGCGTTCGGTCGGGTTAAGCGCTGGCGGATTCTGTCACGCCAGCTCAGGTCTTTCTCAGTAATGAGTGCTTCGCCCGTCGGTTGTACGGTCAGTAAATCTTGCTGCATCAGGTGCGCATCATGCTGAAGATCGACCGCTATCACAATATCTGCCCCTAAGGCACGGGTCAGAGAGACCGGGACGGGGTTCACCACCGCACCATCCACCAGCCAGTACCCGTTATGCCAGACCGGTGCCAGCAGGCCGGGCATGCTGCAGGAGGCGCGAATGGCTTCATGCAAATCCCCTTTGGTCAGCCAAAGCTCGCGGCCGGTACTCAGGTTCGTTGCCACGGCGCCGAATTTTTTCGAGCACTCCTCAATCTCGTTGATGCGGATAATCTGTCCGACGGCGTTGAACACCCGCTCACCGCGCAGCAATCCCCCGCGTTTCCACGAGAAATCCATCAGGCGCAGCACGTCCCAATAACTGAACGAACGCACCCATCTCTCCATCGCCGGCAACCGATTGCTCACATACGCCGCGCCGACCAGCGCACCAACTGAACATCCGGCGACCACATCCACCTCGATATCCATATCTTTCAGGGCATTAATCACGCCGATATGCGCCCAGCCTTTTGCTGCTCCCGAGCCAAGGGCCAGACCGATGGTGACTTTTCTGCTCATGTAAAACCTTAATGCTATCTGTAGATAAGAGTGAACCGGGAAGCGCGTTGCCACACGACGAGGATGTTAGGTAACATAACACTTTGATGCATTCAATAGCGCAACCTGCGTGCAACATATGCAAGACAGGCTGATTCAGGAGTTTACGTGTCCCTACTTTGCCCTTGCGGCAGCAACATTTTGTTCGACGAGTGCTGCCAGCCATACATCGCCGGAGATAAACCGGCACCGACACCGTCTGCGCTGATGCGGTCCCGCTATACCGCTTATACATTGAAAAATGCGAGTTATCTGATCAGCACCTGGCACCCTGACTGTCAACCCGAGGACTGGCGCGAAAGTTTACAGGAAGGTTTTGCGACCACGCACTGGCAGGGATTGCAGGTGATCTCCCAGCAGGACGGTCGCGACCAGGATGAAGGATTCGTGGAATTCGCCGCGCGTTTTACCGAAGCCGGTCAGGAGCAAATTCATCTGATCCACGAGCGTTCACGATTTCTTCGTTTGAAAGAACGCTGGTACTATATAGACGGAATTAAACCGCAGACAGGCCGCAATGATGCCTGCCCGTGCGGATCGGGTAAAAAATATAAGAAGTGCTGCGGTAAATAATTCAATCGCATTGTTAATTTGTTATTACCAGTCTTGGACAGGATCCACACCCTCATGTCGCAACAGAATGTACAAACCAAGGTATTACGCACCATTTGCCCTGATGCAAAAGGTCTGATCGCCAAAATTACGAATATTTGCTACAAGCACGAACTGAATATTGTGCAGAACAATGAATTCGTGGATCACCGCACCGGACGCTTCTTTATGCGTACCGAACTCGAAGGGATCTTCAACGACACCACGCTGCTCGCCGATCTGGACAGCGCGCTGCCTGCCGGTTCCGTACGCGAATTGCACAGCACAGGCCGTCGTCGCATCGTCATTCTGGTGACCAAAGAAGCACATTGCCTTGGCGACCTGCTGATGAAAGCCGTTTACGGCGGTTTAGATGTGGAAATCGCCGCCGTCATCGGTAACCACGACACACTGCAGACGCTGGTGGAACGCTTCGACATCCCGTTCCATCTGGTCAGCCACGAAGGCCTGACCCGCGAACAGCATGACAGCGCGATGATTGCCCAGATTGACCAGTATCAGCCGGATTACGTCGTTCTGGCCAAATACATGCGCGTTCTGACGCCGGGCTTCGTGCAGCATTATCCGCACCAGGTCATCAACATTCACCACTCGTTTCTTCCGGCCTTTATCGGCGCACGCCCGTATCATCAGGCGTACGAACGTGGCGTGAAGCTGATTGGTGCCACGGCGCACTACGTCAACGACAGTTTAGACGAAGGCCCGATCATCATGCAGGACGTGATTAACGTCGATCACACCTATACCGCTGAAGATATGATGCGTGCCGGTCGTGACGTCGAGAAAAACGTGCTCAGCCGTGCGCTGTATCGTGTTCTGGCACAGCGCGTATTCGTTTACGGGAACCGCACGGTTATCCTGTAAAAAGCTGTTCTGACGATGCTTTTCGCGCAGAGAAGCATCGTTAAGAACAAAAAAACCGCAAACGAACTTTATTATCGCTTTCAGCGCTTTACACATTCGTTTCATTTGGTATTATGCGCCCCGTTCGCAGCGTTAACCGCTGTAACGTGAAATCATCCATGTAGCGCATGATGATTTAAGGCCAAGAAGTATGTAGTAAATGCCACAAAAGTTGTGGTGGGGTTCCCGAGCGGCCAAAGGGAGCAGACTGTAAATCTGCCGTCATCGACTTCGAAGGTTCGAATCCTTCCCCCACCACCATCTTCCTGACTCTTCCGCTGAGTCACTGCTACAGAAATTCCCCTTCAAGTTTGCTATCAAACCTGTACAAAATGTCCTGATGATACTTCCTGATACTGCCTGACTGGCGGTACAAAGCCGTTCTCACGCACCGGACTTTTCAGCTCGTCGACCTGCATCTGACGCTTGAGCATTCTGCGTGAAGGATCAGGCACCGGCACTGAGGCCATCAGTTTTCGAGTGTACGCATGCTGCGGATTATCGAATATCGCCGCGCGCGGGCCGATCTCCACAATTTCCCCCAGATACATCACTGCCACGCGGTGACTCACCCGCTCGACCACTGCCATATCGTGCGAAATAAACAGATACGATAAATTCATGCTTTCCTGCAAATCGAGCAGCAGATTCACCACCTGCGCTTTCACCGACACATCCAGCGCGGACACCGACTCATCGGCGACGATGACTTTCGGGTCGAGCGTCAGTGCGCGGGCGATGCAGATTCGCTGACGCTGACCGCCGGAAAACTCATGCGGGAAACGGCGTAACATGTCCGGCGACAACCCGACTTTTTGCAACAGCGACGCGGCTTTCTCTTTAGCATCTCTGCGGTTATGCAGTTTGTGTTGCAGCATCGGTTCGATCAGCGCGTCACCGATGCGCATACGCGGATTCAGGCTGGCAAACGGATCCTGAAATATCATCTGGATGCGCTGACGCATTTGCAAAATGTCGCGCTTGCCCAAATTCATGACGTCAAATCCGTCAAAGTCGATTGCGCCACTGTGCGGTTTCAGTAATCGCGTCACCGCGCGGCCTGTGGTGGATTTACCACAGCCGGATTCGCCGACCAGCGAGAGCGTTTCGCCCTGGAATAAATCAAAGCTGATATTTTCCACTGCATGCACCGCCCCGACCTGGCGGCTGAACACACCGCCGTAGACCGGAAAACGGGCGCTGAGATTCTTCACTGAAAGCAACGGCGTCAGGCCATTATCCACCGTCCCCGCGACTTCCGCTGGCGTACTGGCTTCACCGGTTTGCAGATTGATCTGCGGGAAACGCAACGGCCATTCGCGCCCCTGCATCGACCCTAATTTCGGCACCGCCGCCAGCAGTGCGCGCGTGTAAGGATGCTGCGGGCGATGAAAAATATCTTCCGTCGCGCCGCTTTCCACTGCTTCACCGCGATACATCACCAGCGTGCGGTCAGCAATTTCTGCCACCACACCCATATCATGGGTGATGAACAGCACCGCCATCCCCTCCTCTTCCTGTAACGTCTTGATCAAATCCAGAATCTGGCCCTGAATGGTCACATCCAGGGCCGTTGTCGGTTCGTCAGCGATCAGCAGTTTGGGTTTCAGCGCCAGCGCCATGGCAATCATCACCCGCTGACGCATACCGCCGGAAAACTGGTGCGGATATTCATCAAAGCGCGCGCTGGCGTTGGGAATGCGTACTTTCTCCAGCAGCTTCAGCGTTTCTGCCCGCGCTTCGGCGGACGACATCCCCCGGTGGCGCTTAAGGCTTTCGGCGATTTGTCTGCCGATGCTGAACGTCGGGTTCAGCGACGTCATCGGCTCCTGAAAAATCATCGCCATTTCATTGCCGCGAATATCGCGCATTTGCTTATCGGAGAGCCCGAGTAAACTGCGCTGGTTCAGCCGGATTTCACCTTCAATTTTGCTGCTTTGCGCTTTCAGCAGACGCATCACCGACAGCGACGTCACACTTTTACCCGAACCGGATTCCCCGACGATTGCCAGCGTTTCACCCGGATAGACATCAAACGACAAATCCCGCACCACCGGCAGCCAGTCGTCTTCACCGCGAAATGAGGTGGTGAGATGTTTTACGCTCAGCACCGGCTGACGGTTTTGCGGTTCGCTCATCTTATTTGCTCCTTGCCGACAACTGCACCTGCGGCACATAGCTGAAATCACGGTCAAACGGGAAGGTTTTGCGCGCCTTACGGTTGCGCGGCAGACGTTCGACGAACTGATCGACTACGCCGTTCGACAGCGCCATCAGATTCGGGCTGGCAATTGGGGCCAGCTCAGGCGAGAGATAACCGGATTTTACTACCACAATATCGGCGGTGAGCGGATCGAGTTGCAGCACGGTGAAATCGCTGATGTTGTGATACGGACGACGGCGCGCCGAGACCACCACGTCAATGCCGCCGGTGCGTAACACCGCCTGACGATCGGCAGCCGTCAGCGCATCGAGCAGGAAGACGACCTCAAATTCGCCTTTCAACTGCGGGCTAGAGTGATCCAGCGACGCACCGAGCGTCAGCGTCAGTTGAGAACCGACACCGGCGTTGAAGGCAGCATCCGTCGCCGCTGCATCGGTGATGCCTGCCACAATCACATTTTCAGCATACTGTTTGATAAGTTCTTCCAGCACGTCCGCGCGGTCTCCGACGCCGCCGCCGGTCGGATTATCCCCGGAATCTGCCAGCACCACAGGCCGGGTTTCAGAGTGAATCGCCTTGCGCACGCAGGCTTCCACGGTATCAGTCTCACAGCCGAAGACGAAATCCTCACGCGCGTCCCAGTAGGCCTGGGCCAGCTGCGTCGCCTGCTGTTCGAGCGCAGCGCGATCGGTGCCGGTCATGATCACCGCAGCCGTCGCCCGGGGTTCGTCCGCCCACACGTAACCGACCATCAGCGAGCTGTCCCACACGCCTTCCACCTCGTCCATTTCCGGCAGACAGGCGTACAAACTTTTTGCAGGTTCATCCTCGGTGCTGGTGCGCTCCCCCGGAAGCACTACCGGCACCGGCACCCATAGCAGCATTGGCTTCACACCGGTTTGCAGATGTTTCACCAGCATCGCCACTGAACGGCGCATAGTTTCTTCGACATCTATATGCGGCGCGGTGCGGTAAGTGGAAAACATATCTATGGCGTCAATGATCCGCTGCGAGACATTGCCGTGCAGATCGTAACTGACGCTGATCGGACAATCCGGCCCGACGACTTTACGCGCAGCGGCGATCCAGTCACCTTCCGCATCTTCCAGTCCTTCGACGTACATTGCGCCGTGCATCGCCAGATACAGGCCATCGAACGGTTTTTGCGCCTCCAGCCCGGCGATCATTTCCGCTTTAAATTTATCGTACGTTGTGCGGGCAACGGGCCCTCCGGCAATCGCACGGGCGTGGATAGTGGGTAAAAACGTCGCCGGATAATCTTGTAAAAAACGAAAACGCGGCGAGGCCAGAAGCTGCCCGTCGCGCACCACGGTGAAATCTTTCTCTTCGTTCAGTACCGGATTGTAGGTACTGCATTCAATATGGATACCGCTGACCGCTATACGCATGTTGATGATTCCTCAGACTGGCTTCAGACCGACAAGAAAGCGATGTGCAGCAATACTTGCCGCCGCGCGCGCCCAGGTGTCGTCGTTTAGTGTAAAAGTGCGAACCGGCGTTTTACCGGCATTGCCCGGCAGCACGTTGGCTTCGATAGACTGATGTACCACGGTGCCGAATAGCCCGGAAAAATCCGCGTCCTGATGCGCAATGAGGATCAGATCCGGGTCGTTAATTTGAATGAGAAGTGAAACTGCCAGCCCCAGTGCAGAACCGGCGCGATGCAAAATGCGGATCGCCGCTGTCTGCCCCTGCATCGCCTGTTGCTCCAGCGCGCCGATGGTGGTCGCCTCCAACCCTTCGGCTTTGGCCATTTCCGCGATGGCATTCAGTGAGGCCAGCGTATCCAGACAGCCGCGCTTACCGCAGCGGCACGGAGAACCATTGAGCTCCAGCGTACAATGGGCGATTTCCCCGGCACCGCCGTGCAAACCACGATGCAGCTGCCCGGCGATAAAGTGTGCGCTGCCGATCCCTGCGCCGTGGCTGACCAGCGTAAAGCTGCTCAGATCCCGCGCCTGCCCGAAACTCTTCTCGCTCACCGCCAGCGCTTTGGCATCGTTTTCAATCGCCACATCCATGCCGGTAGCCTGCGAAATCAGCTTCGCCAGCGGCACGTCACGCCAGCCAAGCAGCGCCGACTGCACGCAAGTGGACTGGTGTTCGTCAATCAGGCCGGACAACGTCACGCCCAGCCCGACCAGTTTCTTCGCCGCTTCAGGATGCGGTTCGAGCAACGCCGGTAATGCTCTGGCGATATTTTCCGCCAGCCGCTGCGGATCAGAGTCTGCCGCAAAAGAGACGCGCGAGAGGATTTCGCCGTGCAGGTTGATAAGCACCATCTGCGCCGGATTTTGCAGCAGCGAGACACCGGCAAACCATGCACCGTCCGGATGTACCACCAGCCGCACCGACGGTCGCCCCTGTCCGTTCCCCTGCACCGTTTCCGCCTCGTGCAGGAATCCGGCCTCAAGCATTTCGCGCACCACACCGCCGATTGCCGCTTTGCTCATCCCGACCAACTGAGCCAGTTCCGTCCGGCTTAAACCGCCTGACGCATTAATCGCACCTAATATCTGACGCTGCAAAATTGTTAACATATTCGTTCAGGCGCTCTCAGTTTTCGTTCATCTGCATTGACATTAAACGGAAGAAATGGATATATCAATGCCAATTAGTTCACAAATTAAACTAAATATCGCGACATAAGTATTTCATATGAACTATTTGTTAAAAAATGTCATGTAATGAATACCGCTGTTTTATTCATCAGGCTGACATCACCAGAGCCACTTAATCCGATTTCCACGCAGAGGGCAGAACATGAAGATTACCCGTTACATCCGGCGTCCCGTGCAGTTATCGTTGCTGAGCAGCGCCCTTCTCGCCGCGTTTTCGCTGCCGGTTTTCGCCGCCACGCTGAACGTGATGCAAAACGAAGCGCCGCGCAGCATGGATCCGGGCAACCAAACTGCCACCTTCACCGGCACTGTATTGGATCCGATGTACGAAGGCCTGCTGCGCATGTCGCCGCAACTGAAACCGGAAGCGGCGCTGGCGACCTCATGGAGCAGCGATGAAAGCGGTCTGGTGTGGACATTCAAATTGCGCAGCGGCGTCACCTTCCATGATGGCACCCCGTTTAACGCCGACGCCGTGGTCGCCAATTTTGCCCGCCACCTCGATACCAAACGTGGTCTGGCGGCCAGCGGACGTCTGCGAACTTTCCTGGAGAGCGTCACCAAAACCGACGACTCGACCGTCGTCTTCAAATTAAAAAAACCGTACCCGGCCTTCCTGAATTTACTCACTACCGGCGCTTGTCTGATGGTCAGCCCTGCGGCGGATAAAACCGGCACGCTCGACAGCAAGGCGGTCGGCACCGGTCCTTACAAAATGGTGCAGTACAAAACCGGCGAATTCGTGTTGGAACAAAAATATCCGGGCTACTGGGGCGATAAAGCCGCCGGGCCGGATGACATCAAATGGACGTGGAGCGCCGAACCTTCGGTCATGAACATGGCGCTTCAGGCCGGTGAAACTGACGTGATCAACCCGGTGCCGCCACAATTTGCCAAAGTGCTGAAAAACAATCCGAAGTTTGCCCTGCATGAAAGTCCGGGAGCCTCCGTCTTCTGGGTGGCGCTGAATGCCGATCTCAAACCGCTTAGCGACGTCCGTGTCCGTCAGGCGCTGAACTATGCCACCGACCGCGACGGGCTGGTACGCGCCATCATGTCCGGCTTCGCGCAACCTGCCAACTCCCCTCTGGCGCCGGTCACCGCAGGCTATGACAAAACGCTGAACCCGTATCCGCTGGATCTGGCCAAAGCCAAAGCATTACTGAAAGAAGCGGGTGTGGCCGATGGCTTCACGATGTCGATTGCCGTGCAGGGGCAGGACGCGCGCATCGGCCAGGTACTGCAAAGTATGTGGGCGAAAATCGGCGTGAAACTGGACGTGCGCATCATGGAAAGTGGCGTGTGGACCAAAGCCGCCTTCGCCGATCAGGCCGGGAAAAAAGCGGATAACACCGGCGCGGTACTGGCGTCCTGGTCATCCGGCGCAAACGGCGCGGATCTCCAGCTGCGTCCGCTGTATTACAGCAAAAGCTTTGCACCGGGCGGTGCCAATCTGGGCTTCTTCAGCGATCCGAAGCTGGATGAAATGTTAGACAAAGCGGCTTCGACGCTGGATGAAAATGCCCGCAACGCCATTTATGTTGAGGCGCAGAAAGAGATTAACCAGCAGGCGCCGCAAGTGCTGCTGTATTACCAGAATGATTTGTACGCCACCGGCACCAATATTTCTGGCGTCACCATGATCCCGGGTGGTCAGATTGTGGTGAAAGATGCACAGAAAAAATAACAGCGGCATTTACACTGGAAAAGCGCCATGAAAGCCTATCTTGCCAAAAAACTCATCGCCTTCCCGATCATTCTGATCGGGGTATCGATGCTGATTTTTGTGTCCATCCGCGCGCTGCCCGGTGATCCGGCACGTCTGATGGCCGGGCCCGAAGCAACGCAGGAAGCGGTCGATGCCATGCGCGTCCGCCTCGGGCTGGACCACCCGATAGTGACACAATACCTGCACTTTGCCGGTGACGTGTTGCACGGCAATCTCGGCGTATCGTTGCAGTCGCAGCAACCGGTCACACAGGAAATCGGCGAACGTCTGCCGTATACGCTGATGCTGGCAGTGCTGGCCTATTTTCTGGCGGTGGCGGTGGGTGTTCCAGCAGGCATGATAGGCGCGGTTTACCGTAACCGCTGGCCGGATTTTGGCGTGATGTTACTGGCGATAGCCGGTGCATCCATCGCCAACTTCTGGCTGGGGCTGATGGCGATGAACACCTTCTCGGTCAATCTTGGCTGGCTGCCACTGCTCGGAGCGACGTCGTGGAAAAGTTACATTCTGCCCTCGGTCACGCTGGCGGTTTTACCGATGGCGGTGATGGCGCGCATGACGCGTTCGAGCATGCTCGATGTGCTCTCGGAAGATTACATCCGCACCGCACGTGCCAAGGGACTGTCTGCCACCACCGTCTATTGCAGCCACGCCTTTCGCAACGCGCTGATCCCGATTGTCACTATCGTCGCACTAAATTTCGGCAGCCTGATTGGCGGCGCGGTGGTTACCGAATCGGTCTTTAACTGGCCGGGCATTGGCCGCCTGCTGGTGGATTCCGTGCGCTATCGTGATTACCCGGTCATTCAGGGCGTCGCACTGGTGGCGGTCTGCGGCGTGGTGGTGATGAACCTGCTGGGCGAATTACTGATTGCCTTCCTGAATCCAAAAATAAGGTTCGATTAATGTCAGCCATTATCACGCAATTACCCCGTCGCAAACCGCGCACGCTGCGGTTGTTCCGCTGGTTCTGGCGTCATCCTGCGGTGACGCTCGGCGGGCTTATTGTCAGCCTGATCGTGCTGGCGGGACTCTTCGCGCCGCTGATAACCCGTCATGATCCCTACGCGCAGGATCTCATCGATACCCTGCTCGCCCCGGATGCCAGCCACTGGTTCGGCACCGACGATTATGGCCGCGATATTTTCGCCCGCGTGATTTACGGCGCGCGGATCTCGATTATCGAAGTTGTGCTCAGCGTCGGGCTGGCGATGATCGTCGGTATTCCGCTGGGGATTATTGCCGGAATGGCGGGACGCTATACCGACATGATTATTATGTGGTTTATGGATATGCTGTTCGCGTTTCCGGGCATCGTGCTGGCCATTCTGGTGGTCAGTATCCTTGGCAGCGGGCTGGTGAATCTGCTGATCGCCATTTCCCTGTTTGCCATTCCGGTTTATGCGCGCCTGAGCCGTAATCTGACGCTCGGTTTAAAGCAAATGGAGTATGTCGAAGCCGCGCAGGCACTGGGTTTATCGAACTATCGCATCATCGTGCATTACGTTTTGCGCAACGCCATTGGCCCGATTATCGTGCAATCGACGCTGACCGCCGGCACCGTTATTCTCGCCGCTGCCAGCTTGTCGTTTCTCGGTCTGGGAGTGCAACCGCCGATGCCGGAATGGGGTACCATGATGAGCGATGGCCGAAACTTTCTCGGCATCAATATTTACCTTTCGCTGTTCCCCGGTCTGGCCATTATGCTGACCGTGCTTGGTTTTAACGTACTGGGCGACGGACTGCGAGATTTACTGGACACACGCTCATGAGCTCTGCGGTTTTTTGTGCCGATATCGGCGGTTCTTTTATTAAATTTGGTGTTTCCCGGGCTTCAGGCGAGGTGGAAGAGTGCGGCAAAGTTCCGACGCCCGTCGCCTCGTGGGATGCGTTCGTTGCCGCCATGCAAAATTTTATTACCCTGTATGGCGCGGATTTACCTTCCTCTACCCCGCTGGCGATTTCCACCGCCGGGCTGGTGTCTCCGCAAACCGGTGAACTGCTGGCAACCAATATTCCGGCGTTCACTGGCCGCTCGCTGGCAAAAGATTTGAGTACGGCGCTGAACCGTCCGGTGACCGCCGCCAACGACGCCGACTGTTTTGCTCTGGCGGAAGCGCACGCCGGAAATGCGCAACATCAGCCGATCGTCGTCGCAATTATTCTCGGCACCGGTGTCGGTGGCGGTCTGGTCATCAACGGCCAGTTAGTCCGCGGCCACGGCGGCGTCACCGGCGAGTGGGGACACGGCGCTATCACCCGCACGGAACTGAATATTGAAGGGAAAACCTACCTCGTTCCGCGCCTGAAATGCGCCTGCGGTCAGACCGGCTGTCTCGATAAGCTCGGCGCTGCACGCGGTATGGAACGGCTGCATCAGCATTTTCACCAGCGCGAAGCATCGAGTCTGGAGATCGTCACCGGCTGGCAGGCGGGTGACAGCACATGCGGGCTCACCGTCCGCGCCTGGCTCCAGCTGGTCGCAGAACCGCTGGCCCTGCTGGTGAATATTCTCGGCCCTTCAAAGATTGTTGCTGGCGGGGGACTGGCGTCAGCGACAGAACTGATCGCGGCATTAGACCTCGCGTTGCGCGAGCGGGTATTACACCGTTACGCTGCACCGCTGTTAATACCGGGAAAATTCCTCACGGAAGGCGGGTTGGTGGGTGCATCGGTGATGGGCAGAATAGAAGGATAAATCCCTTCCGACCTTCATCGTGAGCTGCCGCTTACACGGGCCAGGGATCAAATCAGCACGGTTTGTCCCTGCCTGAACTTCAGTTTGATTTCTTAAACAACTCTTTAAGTGTCCTCAACTCCCCCCGCATTGCTAAAACAGGTAATATATCCAATACATCCGCCCGGTGAGACGCACCCTTTCCCCGGACAAAAAATTAAAAATGCATAAGGATATATGTGGATATTGTCAGGACTTCACCTGTTTCACCATTGCTGGTACCACTGAAAATTATCTCCTCGGGTGCGGCGTTACCACCGCTGAAAATCACCTCGGCAGAGCTGGATATACGTCTCGGTAAATCCGCCGGTTATGTGGAGCAGCGTTCGGGCGTTGAACACCGTTTCCACGGTGACGATCGCGCCTCGCAGGTTGAACTTGCGGCTGAAGCCATCACCGACGCACTGCGCCGCGGCAATATCCCGGCGGACTCGGTCGATTTACTGATTTTCGCCTCAGCCATTCCAGTGCAGGCGCTGCCATACAGTGCGGCGCACGTGCTGAAAGCGTCGCCACTTCGCGAGGGCATCAGCACCTTTGATGTCAACGCCAGCTGCGTCAGCTTTATCTCGGCGTTACAGGTCGCGGCGGGCTTACTTAATACCGGTGCCTATCGGCGCATCGCCATTGTCAGTGCGGAACTTGCTTCGCGCGGTATCAACTGGGCGCATGAAGAATCGTCGATTATTCTCGGTGACGGCGCGGCATGCGCTATCGTAGAAAAGGGAGACGGCCGCAGCGGCATTCTCTCCTGCCTGATGGAAACCTACCCCGCCGGAATTGACCTGTGCCACATCCGCGCAGGCGGCACTCGTCGCAATCCTCGTGCGGGGATCGACGACAAAGATTTCTTATTCCACATGGACGGCAAACGCCTGTTCCGGCTGGCAGCCTCCCTTATCGAAGAGTACTGGGCCAGATTATTGACCGCGGCAGATTGCGAAATGGCTGATCTCGCCACCATTGTCCCGCACCAGGCCAGTCAGGTTTCGCTCGAGCACATGCGCCGTCGTCTCAAGGTGCCTGAAGACGTGCTGGTCGATATCTACCGGCATCACGGAAATCAGGTGTCAGCTTCCATTCCTACCGCTTTGCATTACGCCATCACCCATCAACGCTTTACGCCGGGTAAACCGGTGGCGCTGGTGGGCACTGCGGCCGGATTAACCCTCGGCGGTATGGTGTTACTCCCATGAAAATTTTAGTCACGGGATCCACCAGCGGACTGGGGCGAAATGCCGTTGAATGGCTACTGAGCCAGGGGCATGAGGTGGTGGCAGCGGGTCGCGATCTGGTGACCGGTAAACTGCTGAGCGTCGCAGGGGCGAATTTCCGCTTCTTCGATCTCGACCATGCCACCCTGGCAGAATTGACTTCATTGGTGCGGGGATGCGACGCCGTCTGGCATTGTGCGGCAAAGTCTTCGCCGTGGGGTAATGCGGCAGCCTTTATGCGTACCAATGTGGATGTCACCGACCGGCTGGCGCTCGCCGCCGGACAAGCCGGTGTGCCGCGCTTCGTGCATATTTCCACCCCGGCCATCTATTTTGATTTCAAACATCACGCGGATATCGACGAAAGCTATAGCGCCAAACGCTTCGCCAATCATTACGCCCGCAGTAAGTTCCTGGCCGAAGGCTGCATCACGCAGCGCCAGCAGCAATTCCCTGCCACCCGCTTTACTGTTTTACGGCCACGCGGTTTATTTGGCGCTCATGACCGGGTGATCATCCCCCGCGTTATTGGGCAAATCCGCATGAACAAAGGTGTGCTGCGCCTGCCGCGCGGTGGTGAAACGCTGCTGGATCTGACGTTTACGCTCAATGTGGTGGAGGCGATGTGGCAGGCAACGACACAAGAGAATCTTCCTCTGGCGGCGGCTTATAACATTACCAATCAGCAGCCTGAGCAGCTCAAAGAGATGCTGCATCAGCTGTTGCGCGAACAGCTGAATATCCGCTTCACCATTAAACCGGTGTCTTATCCGCTGCTTTACGGCGTGGCGGCAGGGATGGAGCTGCTGGCGAAAGTGCGACACATTGAACCGCTACTGACCCGCTACAGCGTAGGTGCGGTAAATTTTGATATGACACTCAGCCAGACCCGTGCGATAAATGAACTGAATTATCGGCCGGTGTATTCCATGGAACAGGGCATCGCGCTGACGGCTCAGGCAATGCGGCAAAATAAGGGACTGCACCTTGGCTAAACTCACCGCTTTTGAAGTCGGCTACTGCCTTCACCCCGGCTGCATGGCGCTAAAAGGTGCCGGGTGGCGGGTGTGTAAATTTCCTGCCCGTGCATGGTTGTTAGAAGCCAGGGGCAAGCGCTGGCTATGGGATACCGGCTATGCCGATCATTTCGAGCACTACACCAAAGGAATTCTCAGCCTGTACCGCGCCACCACGCCGGTGCATTTCGACTCAAAGGATGCGCTGTTCCGCCAGCTGGCGAGTCAGGGGATTTTGCCCGCCGATATCACTGCGCTGATTATCTCGCATTTCCACGGCGACCACATCGCCGGGCTGCGTGATTTCAGCGGTGTACCGTCAATAAGCAGCATGGACGGGTGGATCCGCTCGCGTAAACTGCGCGGTGTTGCTGCCCTGAGAAACGCCTTTGTGCCGGGGTTAATCCCGGACGATTTCGAAACCGGTTTGCAGTGGATGGAGGCTTTCGAGGAAACCGCCCTGCCCGCTGAGCTCGCACCTTTTGAGCTCGGCTACCGACTTCCGGGCAGCGGTGATGAAATTATTCTGGTGCCTTTGCCAGGCCACGCCGCCGGACATATCGGCGCGTTTGTGCTCACTGATTCCGGCTGGGAACTGCTGGCCAGTGACGCCGCGTGGTCGCCGAAAAGTTATGAATCCCTGCGCGGCCCGTCGCGCATGGCGCATCTGGTGATGGACAACAGCGCAGCGTATTACCAGACTCTTAACCGCCTGCATCAGCTGCATCTCGGCGGCAACGTGAAGATCCACCTGTGTCACGAAGGCGATTTATGATCCCGCTGAAAACCCTCTGGCACTATCTGCGCACCCGCAGGCTCAGGTTTCGCAGCCGCGAAAAACTGCTCGCGTGGCAACAAAAGAAACTGCGTCAGTTCGCCCGTAAAACGCTCTCACAGAGTCCGTGGTTCTCAGCCTGTGCCACGCTGCCGTTCAGTCAGTGGCCGCAAATGAACAAAGCACTGATGATGGCAAATTTCGATCAGATGAACACGGCGGGTCTGAAGAAAGACACTTTACTCGCCTGCGCACAGCGGGCGGAACGTGACCGGTATTTTACGCCGCAAATTGAAGGATTCAGCGTCGGGCTCTCTTCGGGGACGTCGGGACAGCGCGGAATTTTTGTCGTCAGCCCGCACGAACAGCAGGTCTGGGCCGGTGGTATGCTGGCAAAAATGTTGCCACAGGGATTACGCCGCGGTGAGCGCGTCGCGATGTTTTTACGCGCAGACAATAATCTTTATCACAGCGTCAATAACCGCTGGCTGAGCCTGGAATTCTTCGATTTATTCTCCTCTTTTCATCCGCAAATGCTGCGGCTGGAAAAGTTCACGCCGACCATTATTGTCGCCCCGGCACAGGTCCTGCGACAGTTAGCGCTGGCGGTTCTGAATGAGGAACTCAGGCTCAATGTCAGCAAAGTCATCTCGGTCGCCGAAGTGTTAACGGCTCAGGATCGCCAGCTGCTGGAGCAGGTTTTCCCGCAGGTCGGTGAGGTGTATCAGGCGACTGAAGGCTTTCTTGCCGCCACCTGCGAGCAGGGAACGCTGCACCTGAACGAGGAATTTATTCACATTGAACCGGAGTGGATCGACGATAACCGTTTCATCCCGGTGATTACCGATTTTACCCGCCATACTCAACCCATCGTGCGTTATCGGCTGGATGATGTGCTGGTCAAACGCGGGCAGCCGTGCGGATGTGGTCGCGTCACGATGTCGCTTGAACGCATCGAAGGCCGCTGCGATGACGGGTTGGCGTTGCCCGGCAATGACGCGAAGCCAAAGACGATTTTTGCCGACGTCTGCAACCGGGTTATCGCCAATACCCTGCCGCTGACCGCAGATTACCGGCTGACGCAGCGTGGCAGCGTCTCGCTGTTGTTGCAGGGCGAATGCAGTCAGGCCGAACTTGAGGAATGCAAAACGCAGCTGGAGCGGCATTTCAGTCTACAGGCCGTGGATGTTTCTCAGCTACGGTGGACACTGCAGGCGGGCGATATTCCTGCGGATTTTATGCACAAAAAGCGCCGCATCATGCGCCGGGAGGATGCCGCTCATGGTTAACCGTTTGTGGCACATGCTGGTTGGCTGGGGCACCGTCGGCGTGGTGTATCAGCTGACCGACACTTTTCAGCAACCCGGTATAATACTGATGCCCTCCTTCATTGACCGGGCGATCCCATTCAGCACGGCCGGTATCTGGCTGTATCTGTCATTCTTTCTGATCATTCCTCTGGCCTATCTGACCTGCCCGGCTCACCGGCTGCGCTGGTTGCGTAATTCGATGATGGTTACCGCGCTGTTAGCGGGCGTTGTCTATATGCTCTGGCCGACGACAATGGCTTATCCCGCGTTTACGCAGAATACCCTTAGCGGGCGGCTGCTTACCCGGTTAGCGGACGCGGATTCGACCCAGAACTGTTTGCCCTCGCTGCATATGGCGCTGACGGTGCTGGCTGTCTGGGCCGTCAGCAGCACCCGGTGGAAAACCTGCGCTTACGTGCTTTGGTCTCTGGCTATTGCCTTCTCCATTTTGCAACTACGTCGTCATCTGTTTGTCGATTTGCTCAGCGGCACAGCCCTGGCGCTCAGCGTCGGCGCACTGCTCTGGCGGTTAATGTTTGTCTCCCGTTCCGGTCAAAAGGAAAGCGCTCATGGTTGATTTAATCATTCCGATCGTTTTTATGCTGGCGGTCGTGCTGGGCGAAGCCTGCCTGTTGCAGTACTTGCGTAAAGAGCCGGTGAACTGGCGGGACGTCATGTTTAATCTTAACTCCGGGCATGTGGTGCTTTGGCTGTTTCGCGGGCTGGAGATTTTTTGTTACGGGCTGGTGGTCACCCATTTCAGCCTGAACTGGGTGAGCAGCTGGCCGGCGCCGCTGGTGTGGATTTTCGCCCTTCTGGCCTGGGATTTCGGCTTCTACTGGCTGCACCGTCTGCACCATAAGTTCGGCCCGCTATGGGCGGTTCACGTGGTGCATCATCAGGGGGAGCACTTTAACCTGTCGCTCGGCGTGCGCAATTCCTGGTATTCGTCGCTGACCTCAATTCCGTTCTTTATGGTGCTGGCGATCGTCGGTGTCCCGCTGTCGGTTTTTATCGCCGTATCGCTATTGCATTACTCTGTGCAGCTGTTTAACCACAACGCCCTGACCGGCAATCTCGGGTTCCTCGAAAAGATTTTTGTTACGCCTTCGCACCACCGTGTTCATCACGTGAATGACCGTTTCTATGCGGATAAAAACTGCGGCGGCACCTTTATTTTCTGGGACAAGATGTTCGGCACGTTCTGGCCGGGACTGCCGGAGGAAGATTTCAGCTACGGTTCCGGCAAGCAGCCGCATCCGCAGAATCCCTTCTGGGCCAGCAATCAGCCGTTCTTTCAGTATCTGAAATTACCTTTCCGCTATCAGCCCAAACCACCGCAGTTCCGCTGCGCCACTGCCAGCCTGCTGACAGGCGCCATGCTGCTGTTCTCACTGGTTGTCGGCTACGTCTGGCAATATGGTTACGGCTATCACGGCACCACATTGCCGCAGATTACATTATTCCTGTTACTGATGGCCGGAACGCTGGCGCTGGGCGGTATCGCCGAAGGCCGCAAATGGGGCGTAACGGCGTGGCTGCTGATAACCGTAGCGCTCTCCGCGATTTTCCTGATTGGCCTGCGCTGGCACGAAACGTTTTGGATCTGGCTAATGCCGTTCATCACCCTCCACGGCATCAGTCTGGCGCTTGGGTTCGGACGCCGTCAGGCGCAGGTGCCCGCTTGTGAGTAAATTACCCGCAATGCCGCTGTTTATGCCCGATGGAGAACAGGCGTTTCACCGCGCGCTGAACATTCAGGCGCAGGCATATCTGAAAGATCACGGCGACCACCGCTACGCCGACGGAGTCAGCCTGGTGAAAGCCCTCGCACTGTCGTTGTGGTGCGTGGCGGGCTACATCATTTGCCTCACGCAGCACAGCGGCTGGGGATTTTTCGGCGGATATCTGCTGTTCGTGCTGATGGGTATGCTGCTGAACGTCAACGTCAATCACGATGCCTCGCACAATGTCTTTTTACGCAGCACGCGCGCCAACCGAATCATCAGCCGTCTGGTCACGTTGCCGCTGGGTGTCGACCCGGATTACTGGCGGGTCCGCCACGTAGAGTTCCACCACCGCTACGCCAACGTCGAACATTACGATCTGGATACGCAGGAAAACGGTATCTTCCGCCAGAGCCCGTACCAGCAACATCGCCCGCACATGCGCTTTCAGCATCTCTACTGGCCACTGATCGCCGCGCTGTCCCTGCCTTATATCGCGTGGATTTTTGACTGGTCGGACCGAATGGGCAAAACCCCTTTAATGCTGACTGATGCGCTGCCCGGCAGACGCGGCTGGGTGATTTTCGCCGGGTTTAAGCTTCTGCATTTATTACTGGTGCTGGTCGTTCCACTGTTCGTCGCCCATGCCCACGGCATCGGCACAGGCGTGGTGATTGCCAGCTATCTGGTCAGCCAGATGATCGCCTCCACCTTCGTGGTATTTCTGCTGCTGGGGACACACTGGGCGCAGGCGGAATTTTATGAAGCGCCCGCCGCAGGCAAAATGCCGCAGGGCTGGTATAAGCATAATTTCGCCACCGCCTGCGACTGGCACCCGTCACCGCTGTGGCTGGAAAAATGGTTCGGCATGCTCAACCTGCATCTGACGCACCATCTGTTTCCGGGCTGGCATCACCGGCATTATCCGGCGCTGGCGAAGATCATTGCCACGCTTGCCGCTGAACACGGGCTGAATTATCGCTGTATCGGCTATCGCCAGTTGCTGCGCGAACAGCAGGATTTTCTGCGCAAAATGGGCAACGGTGAGGATTTGCGCACAGCCGGGAGTTCAGGCCCGTGGAGTCAGAAATGACCGCGCCGACCTATCAGCAACGCGACGATCTGGCGCTGCATCGCGACCTGACCAAAGCGGCAAATCAGTATCTGCTGCAACGTCACGATCACCGGTTTGCCGATGGCTGGATGATCGGCAAACTGCTGTGCCTGATCGCGCTGTGCGGGCTGTTTTACACCACAGCCCTGTTGAGCGGTGAACCCGTCATTTTTGCCTGCGGTTATTTCGCGTTTATTTTTACTGCCATGTTGCTGGCCATCAATGCCGTGCACGATGCCTCGCACAACGCGTTTTTCCGTCAGGCATGGGCGAACCGCGCGCTGAACTTTGTGATTTGTATTCCGCTGGGGCTGGACGCCGACTGCTGGCGGGTGCGCCATGTGGAATGTCATCATGCGCACCTGAATGTGCAGGGTTACGATCTCGATATCGAGGAAAACGGCGTGCTGCGCCAGACGCCTTTCCAGCGGATTAAAAGTTTTATGCAGGCGCAGCAATATTACTGGCCGTTTGTCGCGGCGCTGACATTTCCTTGCATCATCTGGTTTTTTGACTGGATCGACCGTGCTGGTAAAACCCGCGTGCAGCCGAAAATGCGCCATCAGGGCATGCGCGGCTGGGGGCTGTTTCTGACGGCCAAAACGCTGCATCTGCTGCTGGCACTGGCGCTCCCCTACTGGATTTTGCGCCAGCAGGGTATCGGCGGCGACACGCTGCTATGGTGTTATTTAGCCGGACAGATGCTCTCTTCGCTGATTTTTGTTGTGCTGATTTTAGGCTCGCACTGGGCGATGGGGACGTTTTATGAAGTCCCTGAAGACGGGCATTTCCAACACGGCCGCTATCGCCACGTTTTCGCCACCACCATCGACTGGGTGCCTTCTCCGCACTGGCTGTCATACTGGATGGGCGAACTCAACCGTCACCTGACCCACCACATTTTCCCCAACTGGAACCACCGGCATTATCCGGCTCTTTCGGACATTATCGCTCAAGTCACGCAGCGCCACGGCGTGACCTATCACTGCGTTTCATTGAAAGAGATTTTGATTGCCCAGCAGCGATTCTTGCGGGCGATGGGGAAAGGAGAGACGGCGACAGGATTGATGGATAAACCTACTGATAATTCACAATCACCTGATTGCTGAGAACGCGTAACGGCGGATTCATCGCCCCGTTGCCAGGCACGAAATAAATAAGCCGCATCGGCGAACTGGCCGCCTGACCGTAAAAAGAACGTGTCTGGCCGCTGTCGCCGTCGAGTGCCACGCAGCGGTTCATCGTGTTACACAATTGGACCTGAAGCCCCGCCGGACGTGGCCCCATCAGTTCATATTTCCAGCTGACAGTAGTGATGGTCGCCGGGGCACGCTGCCGTACGGGGGAACTCTCGCCCGCCGCCAGCGCCGCCGACGAGGCCATCACGCCACGGTTTTGCAGCGTTACGCCGCGCTGTGTGTCCGACCAGGAGCCGGACGCTGCCAGTCCTTGTCCGCTGACGCAAAGCAGCAGCCACAGCGCCGCCTTTTTCATCGTCTTATTCCCCACCGATGGTCGCGGTCATGCGGATCTGGCGGCTGTCGCTCATTTCCAGATTCGACATCACCACAATCTGCGGCAGTGAACGGCGCAGGAAACGTGACAACAGCGGACGCAGCGCGTGGTTCACCAGCAGAACCGGCGGCGCACCGAGCATATCCTGACGCTGTAATGCCGCTTCGGACTGCGTCAGCAGACGATCGGCCAGACCCGGCTCGAGACCGCCGCCGCTTTGCAATGCCTGCAACAGCAGGCGCTCCAGCGCGGTATCGAGCCCGATAACCTGCACTTCGCCGGTGCCAGGGAACCATTGCTGAGTAATCGCACGGCCCAGGGCCACGCGTACGACCGAGGTCAGCTCGTTCGGATCCGGCTGGGTCGGTGCGTATTCAGCCAGCGTTTCAATAATGGTGCGCATGTCGCGGATCGAGACGCGCTCGGACAGCAGGTTTTGCAGCACTTTGTGCATGTTGGTCAGAGAAATCACGCCCGGAATAAAGTCTTCGGTCAGTTTCGGCATTTCTTTGCTGACGCGATCCATCAGCTCCTGCGTTTCCTGACGGCCAAACAGCTCACGGGCGTGGAGGCTTATCAGGTGATTGAGGTGTGTTGCCACCACGGTGCTGGCCTCCACCACAGTGAAACCCTGAATCTGCGCCTGTTCGCGCATCGCCGGTTCAATCCACACGGCGGCCAGACCAAAGGCCGGATCGACCGTCGGCTCACCCGGCAGCTCGCCAATCGCGCTGCCAGGATTGATCGCCATCCAACGGCCCGGATGCGCCGTACCGGTGCCAATTTCGACGCCTTTCATCAGAATACGGTAGCCCGCAGGCGGCAGTTCGAGGTTATCGCGGATATGGATAACCGGCGGCAGATAGCCCATTTCCTGTGCGAATTTCTTACGGATACTACGGATACGCCCCAGCAGTTCGCCGTTTTGCGCGAAATCCACCATCGGGATCAGCCGGTAACCGACTTCCATCCCCAGCGGATCTTCCAGCTGAACGTCCTGCCAGCTGGCTTCCACCAGCTGTTTGTTTTCGCCTTCGACCGGCGCGGCGACTTTCACCACCGGTTCTTTTTGTTCCTGACCACGGATCCACCAGGCCAGCGCCAGTAACCCGGTAGTGAACAGCAGGAAGACCAGATTCGGCATGCCCGGCACCATACCGAGTAATCCGAGCACACCGGCGCTGAGCATCATGACGCGCGGATTGCGGAACAGCTGGGTGACCATCTGCTCGCCGACGTCCTGATTGGTGCCGACGCGGGTCACTATCACACCCGCTGCGGTGGAGATCACCAGCGCGGGGATCTGCGCGACCAGACCGTCACCGATGGTCAGCAAGGTGTAGCTTTCCGCCGCGTGACCGAAATCCATGTCATGTTGCAGAACGCCGACCAGCAGGCCGCCGACAACGTTAATGATCATGATCATCAGACCGGCGACGGCGTCACCGCGCACGAACTTACTCGCACCGTCCATCGAACCGTAGAAGTCGGCTTCCTGCGTCACGTCGCTGCGGCGCTGTTTGGCTTCGTCTTCACCAATCAGACCGGCGTTGAGATCGGCGTCAATCGCCATCTGTTTGCCGGGCATGCCGTCGAGCACGAAACGCGCGCCCACTTCGGCGATACGCCCCGCACCCTTGGTGATAACCATAAAGTTAATCAGGACGAGGATGATAAAGACCACGATACCGATGGCGAAATTACCGCCGACCAGAAAGTGGCCGAAGGCTTCGATCACCCGCCCTGCCGCCGCGCCGCCGGTGTGACCTTCCAGTAAAATCACACGGGTCGAGGCCACGTTGAGCGACAAGCGCAGCAACGTGGAGAACAGCAGAATGGTTGGGAATGCGGCAAAATCCAGGGTCCGCTGGGTGAACATCGCCACCAGCAGCACCATGATGGACAGCGCGATATTAAAGGTAAACAGCAAGTCGAGCAGGAACGGCGGCAGCGGCAGCACCATCATCGACAGGATCATCAGAATCAGGATAGGGCCAGCCAGCACCTGCCATTGTCCGGACTTAAAGTTGGCGGGTAAACGCAGCATCGCGGCCAGATTAGCCATGGGTATCAGTCTCTCCTGCAAAATCCAATGCTTCAGGCACCGGTAAATGTTGAGGTTTTTTAGGGATCAGTCCGCCTTCACGCTTCCAGCGTTTCAGCTGATAAACCCAGGCCAGAACTTCGGCGACCGCAGCGTAAAGCGCGGCCGGGATTTGCTGACCAATGTCGCTGTGCCGGTAAAGCGCACGCGCCAGCGGCGGCGCTTCCAGCATCGGAATTTTGTGTTCGGCACCCAGCTCTTTAATGCGCAACGCCACGTTGCCCGCACCTTTCGCCAGCACCTTCGGCGCGCTCATTTTGTCTTCACTGTATTGCAGCGCCACGGCGTAATGCGTCGGGTTGGTGACAATCACGTCGGCCTTCGGCACATCGGCCATCATGCGGCGTCGGGCCATTGCACGTTGCTGCTGCCGGATACGCCCTTTGACGTGCGGATCACCTTCCTGACTTTTATGTTCGTCGCGGATGTCCTGCTTGCTCATACGCAGTTTTTTCAGGTTGCTCCAGATTTGCCAGAACACGTCGAACGCCACCATCGGCGTTAACCCGAAGACGACCAGCAGCCCGCAAAAAACCACCATATGCAGCGCTTCAGCGAGCGCCGGAATGGTCGGCTGGGCGATAAGCCGCAGCATCTCCGGCCATTTGTGCCACAGGTACATCCCCGCTACACTGCCGACCAGCGACGCTTTTAATATCGCCTTCAGCAGCTCCGCCAGCACCTGACCGGAAAACAGCCGCTTGAACCCGGCAATCGGATCCATGCGGCTGGCCTTAAATTCGAAAGATTTCGCGCTGAACATCAGCCCGCCCAGCAGCAGCGGCGCGGCGAGTGCGATCAAAATCAGCCCGCCGATCACCGGTATCAGCGCCATTACTGCGCGCCCGAGCAGCGAGGCCATTTGCTGCAACATCTGCCGGTCATTGCCGATGACGTTGTGATCGAAATTCAGCCCCTGCGCAATCATCACGCCGAGCTGACGCGACATGGATTCGCCGGACATCCACAGCAGCGTCAGACCGCCGCCGAGCATCAGCATCGAAGTCAACTCACGCGAGCGCGGGATCTGGCCTTCTTCACGGGCTTTTTCTAACCGGTGCGCCGTGGGGGCTTCACTTTTTTCGAGATCGCTTTCTTCAGCCACCGGCGGTTCCTGTCAGGGTTTACCCGGCTTTAAAAAGCGACGGGCACAATTTTGCAAAACTCCCAAAGACATTGGAGTTGCAGCAAGGCAGCGAGTGAAAGAATCCCGATGAGCTGACATAAAGTCAGTGATTCGGGTGATTGAGCGACGCTAACGCCGCTGCAGCTTCAATGACGCAGGGATAGCATGACAAAAGCGGCTAAGTCTGATGGATGGAACAGCGGGGATAAAAGTGGGTTATTCAACTGATGAATGTATTTATAGAAAATTGCGGATAAGAAAAACACCCCTCAGTGTGGCACTAAGAGGTGTTCTTTGGAGAAAAACAGACGCATCAGAAACCTAATGAATCCAGCAGGTCATCGACCTGTTCCTGCGATGCCACGACGCCGACGCCGTTGGTATCGAGCTGCGGGCCGTTGAGCAGGCTGTCGTTTTCACGTTTCGCTCTGGCCTGTTGTTCAGGAATGTTTTCCATCAGCACCATCAGCAGCTGATTTTCAATTTCCTGCACCACGGTCATCATGCGTTTGATCACCTGACCGGTCAGATCCTGGAAGTCCTGCGCCATCATGATTTCCATCAACTGTGCGTTGGTGAAACCGGTGTGCTCTGGCACTTCTTTCAGGTAGCCGCGGGTATCGGAAACCAGTTCGCGCGCATCCGACAGTTCGATCGGATTCTCAAACCATTCATCCCAACGCTTATCGAGCTTTTTCGCGCCGGATTCCAGCTTGTTCTGAACAGGCTGCGCCGCTTCGACACAGTTGAGCGCACGTTCGGCCGCCTGTGCGGTCATGGTGACGACGTAATCGAGGCGATCGCGTGCATCAGGAATCGCTTCAGCCGCCTGAGCAATGGCCTGATCCAGGCCAAGTTCACGCATACTGTCACGTAACATACGAGTCAGTTGCCCAATGCGGGCGATGATATCGCCCGCGGTTGCTGCATCATTTGCAGGCATTGGTATCTCTGCCATAAGTACTCCTACATGCCCAGTTTTTCGAAGATTTTGCCCAGCTTTTCTTCCAGCGTGGCGGCGGTAAATGGCTTCACGACATAACCACTGGCACCGGCCTGCGCGGCGGCCACGATGTTTTCTTTTTTCGCTTCGGCGGTGACCATCAGTACCGGCAGTTTTGCCAGTGCGGCATCAGCGCGGATCGTTTTGAGTAAATCCAGACCGTCCATGTTAGGCATGTTCCAGTCGGATACCACGAAGTCAAACCCCCCGGCGCGCAGTTTGTTCAGCGCATCAACGCCATCTTCTGCTTCTTCCACGTTCTGGAAGCCCAGCTCTTTCAACAGGTTGCGAACAATACGACGCATGGTAGAGAAATCGTCTACTACCAGGAATCTCAGATTTGGATCGGCCATGTTTTATCTACTCCTAAGGTTTGCTACCCAGCGCAAGGCTGAAAAATTAAATACGTAATGCCTGACCGGCTGATATTTGTGCCAGCATTCGCTGACTGATTTGGCTGAGATCCACCACTTCATTGACGCCACCGGTGGCGATAGCCTCACGAGGCATACCGAAAACCACACAACTGGCTTCATTTTGTGCCAGGGTATACGCCCCTGCGCGATGCATCTCCAGCATGCCGGCGGCGCCGTCATTGCCCATTCCTGTCAGGATCACCCCGACAGCATTGCGTCCGGCGAACTGCGCCACCGAACGAAATAACACGTCAACCGACGGACGATGGCGGTTCACCGCCGGGCCGTCGTTCAACTTAACCTGATAGTTAGCGCCGCTGCGCGTCAGCTCCATATGCCTGTCACCCGGCGCGATGTACGCGTGTCCCGGTAAAACGCGCTCGCCGTCTTCGGCCTCTTTCACCGTTATCTGACACAGCTTGTTCAGACGTTCGGCAAATGAGCGCGTGAACCCCGGCGGCATGTGCTGGGTGATCATCAGCGCCGGACAGGTCGGCGGCAGCGGCTGCAACACGTGGCGTATCGCCTCGGTGCCGCCGGTGGAAGATCCGATCGCAATCAGCTTTTCACTGCTGAGCAGCGGCGTATGACTGAGCATGCGCGGCTGGTCGAGATTGACGCTTTTGTTCAGTCGCGCTTTCGACGCGGTGCGGATCTTGTCGGCAATCATTTCGCTGTACGCCAGCATCCCTTCGCGGATGCCCAGCTGAGGTTTGGTCACGAAATCAATCGCTCCCAGCTCCAGCGCACGCAGCGTGATTTCCGAGCCTTTACCGGTCAGCGATGACACCATAACCACCGGCATCGGGCGCAGACGCATCAGTTTTTCCAGAAAATCCAGCCCGTCCATGCGCGGCATTTCGACATCCAGCGTCAGCACATCCGGGTTAAATTTCTTGATCAGATCGCGTGCGACCAGCGGATCCGGCGCGGTGGCCACCATTTCCATATCGGGATGGCTGTTAATGATTTCTGTCATCAGCTGACGCATTAACGCCGAGTCATCGACGCTCAATACTCTGATTTTATTCATTACCTCTCCTTGGCGAGGCCATAGACGGTCTGGCCGCGCAAATAAAATTCCCGGCTGATCTGGCTGAAGTTTTCAGAGTGTCCGGCGAACATCAGGCCACCCGGCTTAAGTAACGGAACGAATCGGCGTAAAATTTTCTCCTGTGTTTCTTTATCGAAATAAATCATCACATTACGGCAGAAAATTGCATCGAATGGCCCGTTCAGCTGCCACTGGTTCGCCAGTAAATTCAGTTGCTGGAACGCCACCATCTGCGTCAGTTCCGGACGGGCGCGCACCAGACCACTGTGCGGGCCGGTGCCTTTAAGAAAGAACTTCTGCAACTGCTGCGGACTGAGCGTGCGTAATTCTTCCTGGCGATAGACGCCCGCCGTGGCTTTTTCCAGCACCTGAGTATCAATGTCGCTGGCCTGGATGCGACAGTTGGCCATCCGCGGCCCCAGCGCTTCGCTCAGGGTCATGGCGATGGAGTACGGCTCTTCGCCCGTTGAGGCGGCCGTGCTCCAGACGCTGTAGTTATTAGGTCGCGAACGCGCATGCTCGGCAAGGATCGGGAAGTGGTGCGCTTCACGGAAAAATGCCGTCAGGTTGGTGGTCAGCGCATTAATAAACGCCTGCCACTCCGCGCTGCTGGTATCACTTTCCAGCATGGCCAGATAGCTGCCGAAATCGTTCAGCCCGAGGATCCGCAACCGACGGACCAGCCGGTTGTAGACCATCTCCCGTTTGTGGTCCGCCAGCACGATACCCGCGCGCTGGTAGATGAGTTCGCTTATCCGACGGAAATGGATATCTGACAGCGGTAAACGCTGGATCATCTGTGCCATGATCGAGGTGTTATCAGTACTCATTGGCGAGCCTGGTTGATTCATGGTGCAGCTCCAGTAACGAACAGGTGGTACTTCTAAACCTTTTGTGACGCTTCATCGCAACCCGGTCTGTCAGAAGGTTTCCCAGTTATCTGCCGATCCCGCACGCGCGGTCGCAGGGAGTAACGCAGGTTGTGTCACCTGACGCGGTGTAAAGCCGGAGGCCTGACCGTTGCGCGGTTGTAGCACGCCATCGGAAGTCGCTAAGCGGAACACCGAGACCGCACGGGTCAGATTCTCAGACTCCACTTCCAGCGCATGGGTGGAAGACGCGGCCTGCTGAACCAGCGTGGCGTTCTGCTGGGTTACCTGATCCATCTGCGTGACGGCAATCGAGACCTGCTCGATACCGCGACTCTGCTCGTCCGACGCCGAGGCGATTTCGCCCATGATGTCGGTGACGCGGGTCACGGCGCGCACGATGTCATCCATCGTGTTACCGGCGGATTCCACCAGTGCCGACCCCTGACTGACACGGCTGACGGATTCATCAATCAGCGCTTTAATCTCTTTCGCAGCCTGCGCGCTGCGCTGCGCCAGACTCCGCACTTCACCGGCGACTACGGCAAATCCGCGACCTTGTTCACCCGCACGGGCGGCTTCTACGGCGGCATTCAGCGCCAGAATGTTGGTCTGGAATGCAATGCCGTCGATGACGCTGGTGATGGCACTGATTTTCTTCGAGCTGCCGGCGATGTCATTCATGGTTTTCACCACGTTGCCGGTCAGTTCGCCGCCCTTCTCCGCGGTGTTTGACGCATCGCGTGCCAGCTGCGTTGCCTGACGGGCGTTTTCCGCATTCTGTTTCACGGTCGCGGTCAGTTGCTCCATGCTGGCGGCGGTTTCTTCCAGTGCGGAAGCCTGCTGTTCAGTACGCGCAGATAAATCTGTGTTACCGACAGCGATACCTTTCAGGCCGGAAAACATGGTGTCTGCGCCATGGCGCACGGTGCGCACGGTGTTGGCCAGCGACTGTTGCATCTGTTGCAGGCTGTCGAGCATGACTTTGATTTCGTAGCGGCCTTCAACAGCGATCGGTGCCGAGATATCGCCCGCGCCGATGCGGTCAAAATGCCCGCGCATGACGGTCAGCGGCGTAAACAGGATCCGACGGGTGATGATCAACGCCAGCGCGGTTAACAGCACCAGCAGAACAATAATCACCGACGTATTTACCATTACGTTCTGATAAGACTCGACCGTTTGCTGCTGCGCCTGCTGGAAACGTCCGCCGACATACTCGGTGTAATTGCCGACGTCTTTCTGGAACTGATCCTGATATTTCTGTGCCGGGCCGTTAAGGAAGCCCTGCATGTCGCCCGCTGAAAGCATATCGTTCAGCGATTGCAACATATCGTGCAGTTGCTGATAGCTGGCTTTGTTCACCGCCGTCAGTTCCGCTGCTTTCTCGGTTCTGCGTGGTAGCGCCAAAAATGCCGCATAAGCGTCTTCGGCTTTTTTCAGGCTGGCTTTGGCATCGGCCATCAGCTGCGTGATGTTGTCCTGTGGCTGTTTGAGTGCCAGACGCGTTGCCGCGCGGTTGAGCGTATTACGGGTTTGCAGCAGATATGACCAACTCTGGCTCAGCGCATCGCGTTGCTGAGTCGTATTTGAAATCTGTTCGAAGTTTGTTTTATCCGTGTGGGCGGCGTACAGCGATAAACCGCTGTTAACCAGTTGCATCACAAAAAACACTAACAACAGTAAAAACATGCAGGTGGACACACGGATGTGCTTAAACATGGGTAGCCTCTTTATGTGCCGGCCCTGACCGGCACAGTATTTCTTATAATTATTGCGATGTACGTGGCTTAAAAAGTTTCCCAGTTTTCAGTCAGATTGCTCTCAGACGCGCCACCTGTACCGGCTTTAGAACCTGACAGGTTTGGCGTCAATAAAGGCAGTCTTGACGAAGACGAAGTTACCGGGCGCACGCTGTTTGTTACGGACTGACTCAGGGTAAACACCGCCACCGATTGCGTCAGCAGGCTCGCCTGCTCTTCCAGCGCCGCCGAGGCGGACGCGGATTCTTCAACCAGTGAAGCGTTCTGCTGGGTCACCCGATCCATTTCGGTAATCGCCTGTGCGACCTGCTCAATCCCGCGGCTTTGTTCATCCGATGCCGAGGTGATTTCGCCCATGATGTCTGTGACGCGGGTTACCGCATTCACCATGTCATTCATGGTTTCACCGGCACTTTCTGCCAGTACCGAACCGGTATTAATGCGGCTGACGGAGTCGTCTATCAGACCTTTAATTTCTTTTGCTGCCTGTGCGCTGCGCTGCGCCAGGCTGCGGACTTCACCGGCCACCACCGCAAATCCGCGACCCTGTTCACCGGCACGCGCGGCTTCCACCGCGGCATTCAGTGCCAGAATGTTAGTCTGGAAGGCGATGCCGTCGATCACACCGGTAATGTCAGTGATTTTCTTCGAGCTGCTGGCAATGTCGTTCATGGTTTCGACCACGTTCGCCACCACTTTGCCGCCTTTAAGCGCCGTTTCCGACGCGCTCAGTGCCAGCTGGCTGGCCTGACGGGCGTTTTCGGCGTTCTGTTTCACAGTGGCAGTCAGTTGCTCCATGCTGGCGGCGGTTTCTTCCAACGCCGACGCCTGTTCTTCAGTACGGGAAGAGAGATCGCTGTTACCGGCAGAGATTTCGCTCGCGCCGCTGTAAATCGCGTCTGCGCCATGGCGCACGCCGGATACCGTACGAATCAATTCTTCCTGCATGTACTTGAGACTATCGGCAAGCTGGCCGATTTCATTACGGCTTTTCACCACTATTTCGTGCGTCAGATCACCGGTCGCGATTTTGCGGATGGTAATGACGATATTTTTCAGCGGATGAATCAAAATGCGCTGCACGCCGACCCACGCCAGAACGATGATAATCGCCAATACAATCAGTACGGTGCCCAGCATCCACAACGCGTGGCTGAAGGAGTTCTCGCTGACTTTCACGGCCTCGTCATAAAGATGGTCGTTTTGGTCGATATAGGACACGAACGCTTTTTCGAAGTTATCCTGATACTTCTGCGTCGGCTGTTCGAAGAAATCATTGATGCGCCCGAGACCAATCAGCTCAATCAGTTCCGCCAGAGCGTCATGCAGCACCTGATATTGTTTTTTAGCTTCTGCCGCTAACGCCGGGTTCTGGCTGGCATCTACCGGAATTTTTTGATAGTTGGCAAAGTGCTGATCGGCAATTTTCAGATCCTGAGTCGCCGTGTCGACAAGCTCTTTAACCGTCGCGCCGCTGCCCATCTGGTTCGCGTCGAGCATAAAACGAATACCCGCGCGGTTAAGCGTGTTACGGGTTTGCAGCAAGTAGATCCAGCTGGCGTTAAATTCCGCCTGCTGTAAACGGATCTGTTGCGACGTGGTGAAATTGTCTTTGTCCGTCTTTAGTGATTTGAAGAACAGGCCACCGGATACCAACTGTAAAGCACCGAAGACCACCAGTAAGATCACGATGCCCGTGACCACTTTCATACGGTTGAACATGTTGTACCTTTTTAAATGAGAATTATCTGGAAGGGTTATCGGCAGGATCGGGGGGAACTTTATGTGATGGGGATCGAAAAATTTTGCGGATTAGGTGGAGGGTTTAAATCAAAACCGTGGGCGTCGGCCTGTCGCCGCCGCCCGATTTGCCCCCCAGGCTTTAAACTGCGCGCTGACGCTGGAACGAGGGGCCTGTTCTGTGACTACGGCGTTTGGTGAGGGTTGTTCGCTTCATTTCAGTGGCATCGACATTCTCTGCCTGATGCCAGTCCTGTTTCATGCGGCTTCCTCGCAGGTCGTATACAGCGAACTGCGCAGCATCTCGAAACGCTCCCAGAGAATAAATGCGAGGATCTCTTTTATCTTTCTGTCGTGCAGCGTCATCAGTGCGTAATTCAGCGCCATGCACTGATCGCATAGCTCAGAAGGTTCCAGTTCGGTGTAATCGAACAGGCCATCGTCGGCGGGCATTTCAGGATGCTTACGATGCTCGGGAACCGGCTGCATCAGCGCCGCTTCCAGGTTTTCCAGCTGATGCTGTAGCATCAACGAAAGAATATTCTGCGCCCCGCTGTTCTGCGGATTGATCATCGCATTCGCGATTAAGCGGCAGCTGTCGGTGATTGACCATGAATCGTGAAGTGTGTCGGATGTTTCATTGGTATTCATTTAAATGGCTTCCAGAAAAGCTTATTACGCTGCCTCCTAAGATCCTACACTTTGGAGGTAACCCAGGCGGGGGTAGGAATCGATGTACTGGAATTGTCGATCAGCCCTGGAGCTGCCCCACCTGAGTCACCATTGATATATTACAGAAGTATTTGAAAATCCACTGCAATAATGAGTGATACAAAGCGACAGCGCATGCAAACCGCAATGCGCTGAATAGTACAAACAGGTTCCTACACCCGGCTGGGGATTTTGCCGCAGCGGGGACACTTTAGCCAGATACCCATACAGATAAAATGGGTAAATAATGAGAATGGGATATTGCTTCCAGGGAATTTTTTACCGTTTGCAGTCAGTTGCATGGAGCACGATTTACTACTCCACAGTAAACAGTTTGAGATGCCAGACGTTAGCCTGAAAGCCGCGCGTCCGGCTCACTTCCCGGCCAAGGGGAACATAGCTTTATTCTCTCTCTGGCCGGTGTGGGCAGATACACACCGTCTGGACCTTATTTTTGAGCCTGAAGTTAAATAACAACCAGCTCGCCAGTGCCAATACCCATACGCCCAGAGCGCCGTAGAGCAAGATACCCGAAAAACCGTCAACCAGCGCCTGTCGTGCCACCCCGGATATTTCACCGCCACCGGCGATGCGCTCCGCCAGCGCGCCTAAATCCCCGGCCCCAGGCATCATCTCCCGAAGCCCTGCTTCAATTCCGGCGACCAGTAAGCTGCCCATCAGCGCGATGTTGATCGAAAGCGTAATCAACCTCGCACTGATATCAATTCCGGACGCCATCCCCGCGCGGTTACCCGGTACGGAGCCGGTCGTGGTGTTGGTTACCGGCGTGTTGGTCAGCCCCAGCGCGGCACCGGCCAGCAGCGCGCCCGGCAGCAGGCTCATGTGGTATGCGGCAGCGAATTTCATCAGCATAAAGCCCGCACCAATCGTAAATAACCCCAGCGGGATCACCCGCCTTGCCCCAAACCTTACCACCAGTTTTTCGCCCAGCGGCGGCATCAGAAGAGTGGGTAAAGTGTATGCCAGCAGCGCCAGTCCGGTTGCCATGCTGCTGTAGCCCAGCCCGCTCTGATAATAAACCGGCAGATAGATTATCAGCGGCCAGAAACTGAAGTTCATGCCTATCGAGCCCATCAGGGCACCGGAAAATGCCCGGATGCGGAAGACGGAGAAATCAAACATCGGATGAGGATGGCGTTTTTCAATCCAGACAAACAGCGCCGCGCTGAGCAAAGTTGCCAGCAGGATCACACGCGCGGTGACGCTGCTCCAGCCGAGACTGCTGCCTTGGGTGATGAGATACGTAGTGCCCATCACCGCCGCCGAAAGCGTTACCAGCCCGCCGAGATCGAGTTTTCTGGCTTGTGTGTCACGCGATTCAACCACGTTTTTCAGCGCCAGAACCAGCGTCAGCAGCGCGATAAAACCGTGTACCAGAAACACCCATTGCCAGCTGAACCAGGCGACGAGCATCCCGCCGATGATCGGGCCAAAACCCAGCCCGAAACCGAACGTGATGCCCCATGCCGCAAACGCACGACTGCGCGCTTTACCCTGCGGGAACTGGAACGACAGTATCGCAATCAGGCACGTCAGCATTGCGCCGCCGCTCAGCCCCTGCAGGAAACGCCCGACGATCAGCCACAATGCGCTTTCTGCCAGTCCACACATCAGCGACGTCAGCCCGAATGCGATGATGCTAATAATGAAAACCCGTTTGCGCCCGTATCTGTCCGCCAGCGTTCCGGTCGCCATCAGTACGGTTGTGCAGGCCAGCGTGTAGGCATTCATGATCCACTGTAACTCCCTGAAACTGGCGTGCATCTCTTGCTCGAGCACCGGCAAAATCACCGGCACGCTGGAGATCTCCAGCCCTGACATCAGCGCGGCGAGACATACCGCCATCAGTGCCAACATGTTCTTCATACTCAATCCCTGCAAAACGTTAAGAGAGTGCCAGCATGGAGGATTGGTACGGCGGTGGAAATCCACCCTGATGCCATGTATCGTCAAGATCATGCCAACATTACCGGTAACCCTTTTATGCACATTCCGTCCCCACTCTCTGCCCGTTCGCCCGCGCCGATAAACCGTCGGCTGGTGCTGCTGGCGTATGAATGCCTGTGTACGTTTGAATTCGGGATTGCGGTTGAGGCATTTGGTCGCGCCGACGATGTCTCCGGCCAACCTTTATATGAATTGTGTGTCGCGTCGGTAGAAGAAGGCACGTTCGGCGCACAGGGCGGCGTACGACTGGTGGTCGATGGCGGGCTTGAGCTGCTTGAAAATGCGGGCACGATTGTGATCCCCGGCTGGCGAAGTGTCCACGAACCGGCCCCGGACAAGCTTATCGCTGCGCTGCAAAAAGCACATAGAAATGGCACCAGGATCGTCTCGATCTGCGCGGGAAGTTTTGTGCTGGGTGAAGCCGGTCTGCTCGACGGCAAACGCGCCACCGCCCACTGGAACAGCACAGAGATTCTGGCGCAGAGGTTCCCGAAAGTGCAGGTAGAACACGGTATGATTTATGTCGATGAAGGCAGCATCATCACCTCTGCGGGAGGCGCAGCCGGTGTCGATTTATGTCTGCATCTGATCCGCCGGGATTACGGCATCGAAGTCGCCAACCGTACCGCGCGCAGGATGGTGACACCGCCGCTGCGCGAAGGTAATCAGGCGCAGCTGATCCAGCAGCCTGTGCCGCGGCGTCAGGCAAAAACCCTCGCTCCGCTGCTCGACGATTTACGCAGTCATCTGAATACGCCGCTGGTGATCGACCAGCTTGCGACCCAGGCCGGTATGAGCCGCCGCACTTTTTTGCGTCGTTTTCATGATGCAACGGGCACAACGCCGGGCGAATGGATGCTCAGCGTGAGGCTGGAGAAAGCCTGCGCCCTGCTGGAAAACGGAAGACTCAGTATCGAACGGGTGGCCGAACAGGCTGGATTTGGATCGCCGGAAACGTTGCGCCATCACTTCCGGCAACGCCTTGGGACGACGCCAACGAAATGGCGGAAAGGGTTTGAGGTTCGCCCGCTCAGCTAAACGACAGGACAGCCCGGCATCCTCCCTCTTCGCAGGGGGAGGATGCGGTTCGGTATGAGCCGACGCCCACGACCTTGACCTTATAGCTGAAACAGTTCTTAGATTTTACTCACAGAGTCAATCAACGCCATTTCTTCACTGCTCAGTAACTTCTCAATATCCACCAAAATCAACATCCTGTCTCCCAGTGACCCTAACCCGGTCAGGTATTCGGTCGACATGGTCACCGCAAATTCCGGCGCAGGACGGATCTGATCTTGTGTCAGCGACAGCACATCGGATACGCCGTCAACCACTATTCCGACCACGCGGTTTACGAAGTTGAGGACGATAACGACGGTGTTTTCATTGTAAATCACGTTTTCCTGCGCGAACTTCACACGCAGGTCGAGAATAGGCACGATCACGCCGCGCAGGTTGGTGACGCCTTTAATGAATGCTGGCGTATTCGCAATGCGGGTTACCTGATCGTAACCACGGATTTCCTGTACTTTCAGGATATCGATACCGTATTCTTCATCGCCCAGGGTAAAGATCAGGAATTCCTGTCCTACCGTTTCGCCCGCAATTTTTGCCACAGTTGCAAGTCCTGCCATGTTATTCACCCTTAAATCAGCCTGAGTTTTTACGCCCGATGGCCGTCACCTGACGGGACAGCCACCGGAGGTTTTGCATGCTTTTATTGTTTAATCACATCACGCGGCAGATGCGCCCGTCGCACGTTTGTCACGGTTCAGCGCCTGCAATGCCGACACGTCCACAATCAGCGCCACGCTGCCGTCACCCAGAATGGTGGCGGCGGAAATACCCGGCACTTTGCGATAGTTGCTTTCCAGATTTTTCACCACCACCTGATGCTGACCAATCAGCTGATCGACCAGTAAGGCGTAGCGGCGCCCTGCACTTTGCAGTATCACCACAATGCCCTGCGTGGCCTCGGTCTTCGCGGCTTCAACCTCAAAAACGTTGTACAACTCGACCAGCGGCAGATATTCGCCGCGCACTTGCAGAACGCGCTCGCCACCGGCCAGCGGGTGTAAATCTTCTGCCAGCGGTTGCAACGATTCCATCACCGCATTCAATGGCAGAATGAAGACTTCTTTGCCGACTTTGACTGACATGCCATCGAGGATAGCCAGCGTCAGTGGCAGCAGGATACGGATCGTGGTGCCTTTGCCCTGCTGGGAATGGATTTCGACGTGACCGCCCATTTCCTGAATGTTTCGTTTCACCACGTCCATGCCCACGCCGCGGCCTGACACATCGGTGACTTTCTCCGCCGTCGAGAAACCCGGTGCGAAAATCAGCATACCGACGTCTTCGTCGCTCATGCTTTCGCTGACGTTCATGCCCTGCGACAGCGCTTTGGCAATGATACGTTCGCGGTTCAGACCGGCACCGTCATCAACCACTTCGATGCAGATGTTGCCGCCCTGATGTTCCGCTGACAGCGTCAGGTTGCCGGTTGCCGGTTTGCCATTGGCGATACGCACGTCCGGAGTCTCAACGCCGTGATCGAGACTGTTACGCACCAGATGCGTCAGCGGATCGATAATGCGTTCAATAAGACTTTTATCCAGTTCGGTGGAACTGCCGAGCAATGTGAGTTCGATTTGCTTATTCAGCTTGCTCGCCAGATCACGTACCAGACGCGGGAAGCGGCTGAAAACGTACTCCATCGGCATCATACGAATCGACATTACCGATTCCTGCAGGTCGCGGGCATTACGCTCCAGCTGACCCATGCTGTTCAGCAGGTCGCTGTGCGCCACCGGATCCAGCAGGTCAGAGCGCTGTGCCAGCATCGACTGAGTGATCACCAGTTCGCCGACGAGGTTGATCAGCTGATCGACCTTTTCAACCGCAACACGAATGCTGGTTGATTCCGGCGCTTTTGGCGCACGGGGTTTCGGCGGTTCGCTGTCAGGCACGGCGGTCAATACCGGCGCCGGACGCGGTGCGGCCGGTACGACAGGTGCTGCGACAGCGACGGGCGCGGCGGCAACTGGCTCAGCGGCAGCCGGAGCCGTCGCCTGAGTGAAGCTGATTTGTTCCGGTTCGAGCACGAAACACAGTACCGCGATAATGTCGTCCTCGGTGACCGTAGTGACCAGCGTAGCTTCCACGCTGTCTTCGGTTTGCACCGGATCGACGATGTCACCCAGATTGCCCAGTTCTTCAAGCATCACCGGTACTTCCTGCGGCTTCAGGCCGGACAAGCGCACGCGCATCCCGCCTTTGCCTGCGACAGGTGCCGCAGGGGCAGCCACCGTTTGTGCAGATTCATCGGTGACAACGTGAAGATCGGCAGCCGGTTCACGCGCTTGCTGCACGTCGAGCGCCAGTTGTCTCAGGGCCGCACAGATGTATTCGAAACTGTCTGCATCGGGATCCCGCGAAGATTTATAGGCGTCCAGTTGCTCCTGCATAATATCTTTCGTTTCCAAAAACAGGTTGATAATGTCGGTGCTCAGGCTCATTTCTGCGCGTCGCGCACCGTCGAGCAGGTTTTCCAGTAAATGGGTGGTTTCCTGCAGAACCGTAAATCCAAAGGTCGCTGCTCCACCTTTAATTGAGTGCGCCGCGCGGAAAATCGCGTTGAGCTGCTCAACGTCGGGCGCATCGGGATCAAGTAACAACAGATGTTGCTCCATGTCCGCCAGCAGCTCGTCGGCTTCATCAAAAAACGTCTGATAAAAATCAGTTATATCCATGCTCACGTGATCACCTCTGCTGTGAATCGCGGCTTGTTGATGTGGTCGCAGGTGCCGTGCCTGCTGCGACAGCCGGAGCTGCCGTCGCTGCCTGAGCGTCTGCCGATGGTGTGGCTGGCGCCTGCGTCTCAATCCTGGTTGTGGTTACTGTGGTTACCGCTGTTGCTGATTCTGATGACACTGCTGGTGCTGAAGGTTCGGGGGCAGCAGCGGCAGGTGCCGGACTCATCGTCGGTGCCACGGACGGCGCTGACTGAGCTTGCGGAACCTCACTTTGTGTTGCCTGAACTTTCGGAGCCAGCGCAGGCGCGGTACTGCGGCCTGGGACTTGTCTTTGCAGCTCGCCCGCGTCACTGATAGTGATCGCTTCGCCCTCGCTGTTTTCCCGTTCAATAGCTTCCTCAGCGTGTTTGTTGAGGACCAAAATACTGATACGACGATTGATCGCGTCGCCTGCCGGATGATTTTTGAGCTGCATGGTCGATCCCATGCCCATCACCCGCAGCACTTTTCCTTCGCTCAGCCCACCGATGATCATTTCGCGACGTGACGCATTGGCACGGTCGGTCGATAATTCCCAGTTGCTGTAGCCGCGTTCGCCCTGCGCATAAGGCATGTCATCGGTATGACCGGCCAGACTGATTTTGTTCGGAAAATCATCCAAAACAGGGCCAATCGCGCGCAGAATGTCGCGCATGTACGGCTCAACGATGGCGCTGCCCAGCTGGAACATCGGGCGGTTCTTGCTGTCGATGATCTGAATGCGTAACCCCTGTTCGGTCAGGTTAATCATCAGATGCGGACGCAGTCCTTTTAAGCGCGGATCCGAGGCCAGCATCTCTTCGAGTTTTTCCTGCAACTTCTTCAGGTCGCCGGTTTCACGAATTTCGCGGGCATCGCCCTGCGACTGGATCATTTTATGCACTTCGCCGTCCTGCACGGTCGGGTCTTCACCGCCGCCTGGGATCGGGCTGGTCGCATCGCTGCTGCGCGGGCCGCCGGTAATGGCCACCGCCAGCGGCGTACGGAAGTATTCGGCAATCTGCACCAATTCTTTAGGGCTGGAGATCGAAATCAGCCACATCACCAGAAAGAAGGCCATCATCGCCGTCATAAAGTCAGCGTAAGCAATCTTCCATGAACCGCCGTGATGCCCGCCGCCGTGTTTACTCTTTTTCTTACGTACAACAACGATGGGATGGCTTTGATGCTTCATACGTTTTCTTCTTCAGCTTGTTTCTGTGGTGATTTAACCTGGCGAACGTGCTCCTCCAGTTCGATAAAGGAAGGGCGTTCTGTGGTGTAAAGCGTCTTACGGCCAAACTCGACGGCGATTTGTGGTGCATAGCCGTTGAGGCTCGAGAGCAATGTCACTTTGATGCACTGCATCATTTTTGTGTTTTCAGCACTCTTCTGGCGCAGCAGGCTGGCAAGTGGAGATACGAATCCGTACGCCAGCAAAATGCCGAGGAAGGTACCGACCATCGCATGCGCGATCAGTGCGCCAAGCTCTGCCGCCGGACGGTCTGCTGCGGCCAGGGTGTGGACGATCCCCATGACAGCGGCGACGATACCGAACGCCGGAAGTGAATCCCCCACCAGCGCCAGGCTGTTGGCCGGCACTTCACTTTCGTGCTCGTGGGCTTCGATCTCTTCATCCATCAGCGCTTCAATCTCAAACGCATTCATGTTGCCGCTGACCATCAGACGTAAATAGTCAGTCAGATATTCCACTAAATGTTTATCGGCAAGGATGCGCGGATAATTAGCGAAAATGTCACTTTCTGCAGGATTGTCGATGTCATTTTCCAGCGACAGCATCCCCTGTTGGCGCGATTTGGCTAATAAGCGGTAAAGCAAGGCCATTAAATCCATGTACAACGCTTTGTTGTATTTGGACGCGCGGAACAGCTGCGGCATCGCGCGCATGGTGGATTTAATCGCTTTACCGTTGTTACCGACGAAGAAGGCACCGATACCGGCACCGCCGATGATCAGTAATTCTGCTGGTTGGTATAACGCGCCCAGTTCCCCGCCGACGAGCATGAAACCGCCAAACACTGAGCCCAGCACCACGATGTAACCTATTATCACTAGCACGATGAATCCTTAATTCGATGTGGTTTTAGGGCGAGGAAAAGCGCATCGCCGTGAGCCTGCCGAAATCTATGCAACGCAAAACAATTGCATAAACGGTGCCAGACAAAGGCAAAGAGATGAGGGGATAAATAGGGAGCGGTGTTACCACCGCCCAGGCATTCTTACTGCGACCCTGACATCTCAGACTGCGCGCTTGACCTTTTCGTCCAGCTCTTGAGATGTTATATCGGCAACCTGCGGGGAAAGTTTACGTTTTTTTACTGCGCGGGATGGGGGTTGGCAAAGACTGCAAACAAACCCGTGGCGGGGCTGGTGTGCATGGGTAATAAATGAGCCGTCACAACAGTTGCAGGCGGAAAGCTGCAACATGCCGCTGTCGACAAAACGTACCAGTGTCCAGGCGCGGGTCAGCGCTAAAATCGGCGCTTCACCCGGCTGTTCAGGGCACTGTTCGAGGTACAAACGATAGGCACTGATCACCGCTTCGACGCCATTACAATGCCCGCTCTTCATCAGAAAAGAGTACGCGTTGTAAAACATCGAAGAGTGAATGTTTTGTTCCCAGGTCATGAACCAGTCCGTTGAGAACGGCAACATGCCCTTCGGTGGCGGGCTGCCACGTAATTCTTTATAAAGTTTTATCAGACGGCCACGGCTTAATTGCGTTTCGCTTTCCAGCATCTGCAATCTCGCGCCCAGTGAAATCAGCTCCATGGCGAGCTGAATATCACGTGCTTCCTGAACAATGCTTTTTTCCGCCGGTTTAACTGGCGTGTCTTTGATTAGCATGTTGCGCCCTTAATCGACATGACTACGCCCTTTTCTTCATGGCGCCGCTGTCTCTCGCCGCCAGACCTTTAAGCAGGTGGCTCGACAACAGGATACCGGTATGGATTTGTTGCAAATCGTCAACGCGGGATTCCTGAGTCAGGCGTTCAATGGTCTTACTGTCATCAAAGCGGAACTGGCAAAGAAGCTGATTCGTTTCAGCTAATTTCACCATTTGTGGCAACGTAAGTTGACCTAAAGCATCTGCCATCACGTCATCTATCCCTAAGCGGAACATCGCGGAGGCTTTTTCGTCGTTAATCAAACGCTGTGCCAAAAGTAAATATGACAGGTTGATATCATATATGTGCTTAAGCAATTCGGACATGCTGTTCTACCCCATTACCGATGCCACATTTTTAATGTGGCTGATTGATAGACATATTCCATGCAGCAAGAGTTTTACCCGGCTTGTCAGGGAGTATTTTTTCACTATCAAAACAATTAGATCATTGGCTGATTAATAAATCTCACGTCGTAAAAATGGATTTATCCCGCGGTATTTACTTCACCGCCAATACAAGGTTGTTCCTGATGTAAACTAAATTAAGTGTGACAATTGCAATGCTAAGTAATCTTCAAACATATCAGTTTTGGTGTACTGGCAGGGTCCGTTGCTGTGATGGCGTGTCGTTCAGTGAAACGCTTTTACATACATTATTAGGAATAATCTTACTACGACGCAACTCTACCCCTCTTTCCTTTATACATACAATCTAACTGATCACGAATTTTGAATAAAGTGTGATGCGCATCACACTATTGAAATTTATTTTATCCTAAAAAGCGCAATTTATCGTAAAAATTTGCGCAGTTTTAACGCAAAAGTAAAAAAGCATCTAAAAACCTGCCTCCAGACTGCTTTTTTGACGGGTTTTGAGATCATTTTGTACAAAGACCGCCTAAAGCCAAATGATAAGAATAATCCTAACTTAAGCATAGACCGAACAGTGAAATGTGCTGGTAATTTCTGATAGTGCGATCATTGTGCTAAACGTGCTCAACCCAGTCAGCATGCGGGATGTGGGGGATTTGCGTTAAGGAATTTTGGTTAAAAATGATGCGAAAGGTTTTGAAAACGTGAACAACTACACGATTTGAAAAGTAAAAAGACAATGAGTGTAAGAAAATGTGTTGGGGTACGGGAAGTCATCCGGTGAGCAGACCAGATTGATAAGCAGATGTGATGTTACGTGGGCAGTGTGCCTTCATTCGTTATCGGCAAACTTCACAATAACTTTAGTGATTAGACTTAAAAAAGTGGTTTATACCGGATAATCACAAATAAAAAGATGTCGATTAGGATTTTTATTACCTATACAGCAGCCTTCTCCCCTTTTTAGGAGAAAAAAACGCATGAGGAACATCTCTGACAACCCCATCAGCGCAGTGAGTTAATCAACCAGCGAAATAAAGGGTTATTGAAGAGGGTTTTTTAAATAAAGAAAGTGAAGTTAACTCTGATGATGTGATTATGGAGGAAGAAAACTTTCATTCAAAAGCTGTCAGTTCATTACCCAATGCGTAATTCTGATTGAATGAACCTGCCGCTCATTGCGGCAGGTCATAACTTAATATTATTACTCGCAGAGTAATGGTTGCGACATCGCTTAGAAAGGCATCGTCCGCGGATCGGGATATTGATATTCGAAACCCAGCTCTTTGCAGATGCGCTCGCCGTCCACAGTTTTACCTTTCGATGCTGACGCTTCTTCAGCAAACGTCGGCGCTTCCAGCCCCATCTGACGCGCCAGGGCCGGATAGAATTCGGACTTAACCGGATGATGCGGTGCACAGAGATTATAGGTGTGGCCGCCTTTCGGCAGACTCAGCAATAAGGTGATCGCGGCGATCACATCATCCTGATGCACCAGGTTTACGCCATTTTGTCCGCCCTTCACGTCGGTCTTGCCGGCCATGAAACGCCCCGGATGGCGATCGCCCCCCACCAGCCCGGCCAAACGTAAGACATCCACCGAGGTATGCGGCAGGCTGTGTAACCAGTTTTCCAACTCTTTAAGCACTTTGCCGCTGGAGGTGACAGGCTCAAGCGCTGAACCTTCGCGCACTGTACCTTCTCTTTCACCATAGACGGAGGTCGAGCTGGTAAAAATGATGCGCGGAACGTTATGCGCCAGCGCGCTGTCGGTCAGCAACTGTACCGCCTGAAAATAGAGTTCGCTGCCTTCGACAGTTCTGCGTGCCGGTAACGTAATAATCAGAGCATCGACGTTCAGCAGCTTATCCAGATCTTCTGCCTCGCATTCCATATGAGGGGTAAACACTAACGGATAGCAGTCGATGCCAACCATTCTGGCCGCGTCCACGCCATCGGGGGTAGTTTTGCTGCCCACCACGTCGTAGCCTCTTGCCGCCAGCGCCATCGCCAGAGGCATTCCCAGCCAACCTAACCCTATAATCGAAACCTTCTTCATATCTCACTCCCTTTGCTCTGTGACCGATGGTCGCCGGGCGCCATCTGCCGGTCTCTTTATCTCTACCCTTTATACTAGCCCTTCCATCCTTATAGATGCGTAAGCTTTTCTCCGGGACTGTTAACAGATCATTCATTTTATCGATGAAAGAGACCCTGCCGATAAGAAAAACTCATCATCGGAAAAAAAGGTTGCGCTCAAGCCGCCCGATAGTTTAGTTTTATTGGCAACCGAATTTGATTTGTGTGGCGAATGTTTTTAGTTAAAACATCGCGGCACTGAATGAACTTAACGAGATACGAAAATGACAAACGTTCTGATTAACCACCATCATCACCATCACCCTGACTAGTCTTGCAGGCGATTGGTGCTGGAAGACTGTCTAGATCTTCCAGTGGAGCAGAACGCAGAGAAAGCCCCCGGAAGATGACTTCCGGGGGCTTTTTTTTGTCCCAACGAATTGAAGTAAAAGCATTTGTACAAAAACTCTGCACACAACATTTACGATATTAAAACTGAAAATAAAGAAATTGAGGTCATCATGCTGGATAAAACACGTTTACGGATAGCAATGCAGAAATCTGGTCGCCTGAGCGACGAGTCACGCGAACTTCTGGCTCGCTGTGGGATTAAAATCAATCTGCAGGAACAACGCCTGATCGCTTTCGCAGAAAACATGCCGATCGATATTTTGCGCGTACGTGATGACGACATTCCGGGACTGGTCATGGATGGCGTGGTCGATCTGGGTATCATCGGTGAGAACGTGCTGGAAGAAGAGTTGCTGGCACGCCGCGCACAGGGTGAAGATCCGCGTTACTTCACTCTGCGTCGTCTGGATTTCGGCGGTTGCCGCCTGTCATTGGCCACTCCGCTCGATGCTGAATACACCGGCCCGCAAAGCCTGCAAAATTCCCGTATCGCCACATCTTATCCTCACCTGCTCAAGCAATATCTCGACAAACAAGGCGTTGATTTCAAATCCTGCCTGCTGAACGGCTCCGTAGAAGTCGCGCCGCGCGCCGGTCTTTCTGATGCCATTTGCGACCTGGTCTCCACCGGCGCAACGCTCGAAGCCAACGGCCTGCGCGAAGTTGAAGTGATTTACCGCTCGAAAGCCTGCCTGATCCAGCGCGATGGCGAAATGCCGGAAGCTAAACAGCAACTGATCGACAAAATGATGACCCGTATTCAGGGCGTGATTCAGGCGCGCGAATCCAAATACATTATGTTGCACGCGCCAAGTGAGCGTCTGGACGAGATCGTTGCCCTGCTGCCGGGCGCGGAACGTCCAACCATTTTGCCGCTGGCCGGCGATCAGCAGCGCGTGGCGATGCACATGGTCAGCAGCGAAACGCTGTTCTGGGAAACCATGGAGAAACTGAAAGCGCTGGGCGCCAGTTCGATTCTGGTTCTGCCAATCGAAAAAATGATGGAGTAATGCCATGCAACCAAACGCGTTCACTACCCCGATTGACTGGCAGCAATGCGACGAACAACAGCGTCGCAGCCTGCTGACCCGTCCGGCAATTTCGGCATCCGACCGTATTACCGAATCTGTCAGCGAGATCCTGCGTCGCGTGCGCAGCGAAGGTGACAGTGCGTTGCGCGAGTTTTGCGCCCGCTTTGATAAGACTGAAGTGCAAGACCTGCGCGTGACTGCGGCACAGATCGAGGCAGCATCGGCGCGTTTAGGTGATGATGTGAAACAGGCGATGGCACACGCCGTTCGCAACATTAATACCTTCCATCAGGCACAGAAGTTGGCGGTGGTGGATATCGAGACTCAGCCAGGCGTGCGTTGCCAGCAGCTGACCCGACCGATCCAGTCGGTAGGTTTGTATATTCCGGGCGGTTCTGCACCGCTGGTATCAACCGTATTAATGTTAGCGACCCCGGCGCGTATCGCGGGGTGCCAAAAGGTCGTGCTGTGTTCTCCGCCGCCGATTGCTGATGAAATTCTGTATGCCGCGCAACTGTGTGGCGTGGAAGAGGTGTATCAGCTGGGCGGCGCGCAGGCGATTGCCGCGCTGGCATTTGGCACCGAGAGCGTTCCGCGTGTGGCGAAAATCTTCGGTCCGGGCAATGCTTATGTGACGGAAGCGAAACGTCAGGTGAGCCAGAGTCTGGATGGTGCGGCGATCGATATGCCTGCCGGTCCGTCCGAAGTGCTGGTGATCGCCGACAGTGGCGCAACGCCGGATTTCGTGGCCTCTGATTTGCTGTCTCAGGCCGAACATGGCCCGGATTCGCAGGTGATTTTACTGACGCCTGACATGAAGATGGCGCAGGCCGTCGGCGAAGCGGTAGAACGCCAGCTGCAAACCCTGTCGCGCAGCGAAATTGCCCGTCAGGCGCTGGCCAGCAGCCGTCTGATCGTCGCAAAAGATATCGCGCAATGTATCGAAATCAGTAATGCCTACGGTCCTGAGCATTTAATCCTGCAAACCCGTGAGCCGGAACAGCTGGTGGACAGCATCACCAGCGCCGGTTCAGTGTTCCTCGGCGACTGGTCACCGGAATCGGCGGGCGATTATGCCTCCGGCACCAACCACGTTTTGCCGACTTACGGTTACACGGCCACCTGTTCCAGCCTCGGTCTGGCAGATTTCCAGAAACGGATGACCGTTCAGCAGTTAACGCCCGAAGGTTTATTGGGTCTGGCCACGACTATCGAAACGCTGGCGCAGGCGGAGCAACTGACCGCGCACAAAAATGCCGTGACGCTGCGGGTGAACGCGCTGAAGGAGCAAGGATTATGAGCGATGAAAATACGCTGAGCATTCAGGCTCTGGCACGCCAGAACGTGCGCGAGCTGACGCCTTATCAGTCTGCCCGCCGTCTGGGTGGCAACGGCGATGTGTGGCTGAACGCCAACGAATACGCCATTGCGCCGCAGTTCGAACTCACCGCGCAGACGTTTAACCGTTACCCCGAATGTCAGCCCGCGCTGGTCATTAATCGCTACGCTGCTTACGCCGGTGTCGATCCTGAACAGGTGCTGGTCAGCCGTGGGGCTGACGAAGGCATCGAACTCTTGATCCGCGCTTTCTGCGAGCCAGGCAAAGACGCTATCCTTTATTGCCCGCCTACGTATGGCATGTACAGCGTCAGCGCGGAGACCATTGGTGTGCAAGCCCGCACCGTCGCCGCGAAAGCCGACTGGTCGCTGGATCTCCCGGCCATCGAAGCCGCGCTGGACGGCGTGAAGCTGGTGTATGTGTGCAGCCCGAACAATCCGACCGGGAATCTCATCGATACGGCAGAGCTTCGCGCCGTGTTAGAGATGACGCGTGGCCGCGCTATCGTGGCCATCGACGAAGCCTATATAGAGTTTTGTCCGCAGGCGACGGTCACCGGCTGGTTGCAGGAATATCCGCATCTGGCGGTGCTGCGCACGCTGTCAAAAGCGTTCGCGCTGGCTGGCCTGCGTTGCGGATTCACTCTCGGAAACAGTGAACTTATCGCTCTGTTAATGAAAGTCATTGCACCTTATCCGTTATCCACACCGGTCGCCGATATCGCGGCACAGGCACTGGCCCCGGAAGGTCTGGCGATTATGCGTCAGCGTGTGGCTGAAGTGAGTGAAAACCGCGCCTGGCTGATGGCCGAACTGAACCAATGCGACTGTGTGGAACAGGTCTTCCACAGTGAAACCAACTACGTGCTCGCGCGTTTCACCGCCTCGAGCGCCGTGTTTAAAAATCTCTGGGATCAGGGCATTATCCTTCGTGATCAGAACAAGCAACCGGGGCTTTCCGGCTGCTTACGTATTACCATCGGTACACGGCAGGAACTTCAGCGGGTGATTGGCGCCCTGCAACCGTTACCGGGCGCTAATACCCCCCTTATTGAACAGAACAGCCCCCGCAAGGAGCACATGTGAGCCAGAGTCCTATATTGCAGAAAACGCTTTTTATTGACCGCGACGGCACCCTGATTTCAGAGCCGCCAGAGGATTTCCAGGTCGATCGTCTGGATAAACTGGCACTGGAGCCGGGCGTGATCCCTGCCCTGCTGTCGCTGCAAAATGCGGGCTTTAAGCTGGTGATGATCACCAATCAGGACGGTCTGGGAACCGACAGTTTCCCGCAGGAAACCTTCGATCCGCCGCACAACCTGATGATGCAGATCCTGACCTCGCAGGGCATCGTATTTGATGAAGTGCTCATCTGCCCGCATCTGCCAGCCGATCATTGCGACTGTCGTAAACCGAAAACTAAACTGGTACAGGGTTATCTGGAAAGTGGCGTGCTTGATACAGCCAACAGTTATGTCATCGGCGATCGTGATACCGATGTTCAGCTGGCCGCCAACATGGGCATCGCCGGTCTGCGTTATCAGCGCGATACCCTGAACTGGGGGGCGATTGCCGATCAGCTCACCAAACGCGATCGTCACGCTAAAGTTAACCGCGTTACACGCGAAACGGCTATCGATGTGGATGTCTGGCTGGATCGCGAAGGCGACAGCAAAATCCGTACCGGAGTGGGTTTCTTCGACCACATGCTGGATCAGATTGCCACCCACGGCGGTTTCCGCATGAACATCGAAGTGAAAGGTGATTTGTATATCGACGATCACCACACCGTTGAAGATACCGCGCTGGCGCTGGGCGAAGCCCTGAACAAAGCGCTGGGCGATAAACGCGGCATCGGCCGTTTCGGCTTTGTGCTGCCAATGGATGAATGTCTGGCGCGATGCGCACTGGATATTTCCGGGCGTCCGCATCTGGAATATAAAGCCGAGTTTAACTACCAGCGCGTCGGGGATCTGAGCACCGAGATGGTCGAGCACTTCTTCCGCTCCCTGTCTTACGCGATGGCCTGTACCCTGCACCTGCGCACCAAAGGTAAAAACGATCACCACCGTGTAGAAAGCCTGTTTAAGGCGTTTGGCCGCACGTTACGCCAGGCGATCCGCGTTGATGGCAACACCCTACCGAGCTCTAAAGGAGTGCTGTGATGAATGTCGTTATCCTTGATACCGGCTGCGCCAACCTCTCTTCCGTGAAGTATGCGGTTCAGCGTCTGGGCTACGAGCCGACGGTGAGCCGTGAAGCAGAGATTGTATTGCAGGCAGATAAGCTGTTTTTACCGGGCGTGGGCACCGCGCAGGCGGCGATGGAACAGCTTGAGCAACGCGAGCTGATTGAGCTGATTAAAGCTTGTACTCAGCCAGTACTCGGCATCTGTCTGGGTATGCAGTTGCTGGCATCCTCCAGCGAAGAAAATGGCGGTATCGATACGCTGGGCATCATCGAGACACCGGTGATGCGGATGCAGGATCATGGTCTGCCATTACCGCACATGGGTTGGAATCAGGTTATCGCCAACGCCGACAGCCATTTATTCCGCGGCATTGATGAAAATGCTTACTTCTATTTCGTCCACGGATTTGCCATGCCGGTATGCAAAAACACCGTTGCCCAAACCCTTTACGGCGAGCCGTTCAGCGCCGCCGTACAAAAAGACAACTTCTTCGGCGTGCAGTTTCATCCCGAACGTTCCGGTGCCGCGGGCGCGCAGTTGCTGAAAAACTTTCTGGAGATGTAAACAGCATGATTATTCCCGCTTTGGATTTGATCGAAGGCAGCGTGGTGCGTTTGCATCAGGGCGATTACGGTCAGCAGCGTGACTACGGTAACGATCCTCTGCCACGTTTGCAGGATTACGAGCAGCAAGGCGCGCAGGTTTTACATCTGGTGGATTTGACCGGTGCGAAAGATCCGGCAGCACGCCAGATCCCTTTGCTGAAAAAGTTATTAGCCGGAGTTTCCGTGCCGGTTCAGGTTGGTGGCGGCATCCGCAATGAGCAGGACGTTGAAGCCTTATTAAGCGCCGGCGCCACTCGCGTGGTGGTGGGTTCAACGGCGGTAAAAGATCCGGCAACCGTACAAGGCTGGTTCAGCCGTTTTGGCGCGGATGCACTGGTGCTGGCGCTGGACGTGCGTATTGATGCGAACGGCACGAAAAATGTCGCCATCAGCGGCTGGCAGGAAAACTCCAATGCCACACTCGAGCAGATTGTTGAACAATACCTGCCGTTTGGCCTTAAACACGTGCTGTGCACGGATATCTCCCGCGACGGCACGCTCGCCGGATCCAACGTTGAACTTTATCGCGAAGTGACAGCGCGCTATCCGCAAGTGGCATTCCAGGCTTCCGGCGGTATCGGTTCTCTGGACGACATCGCGCAGCTGCGAGACAGCGGCGTCGAAGGCGTAATCGTCGGACGAGCGTTGCTCGATGGCAAATTTAATGTGACGGAGGCAATCTCATGCTGGCAAAACGGATAATCCCCTGCCTTGATGTGAAAGACGGTCAGGTAGTGAAAGGCGTGCAGTTCCGCAATCACGAAATCATCGGCGACATCGTGCCATTAGCGCAGCGTTATGCGCAGGAAGGCGCTGACGAACTGGTGTTCTACGATATCACCGCCTCCAGTGATGGCCGCGTAGTGGATAAAAGCTGGGTGTCACGCGTGGCGGAAGTCATCGACATTCCTTTTTGTGTCGCAGGTGGCATTAAAACGCTTGAAGATGCCGGTCGCATTTTGCAGTTCGGCGCTGACAAGATTTCCATCAACTCCCCTGCACTGGCCGACCCGACGCTTATCAGCCGTCTTGCAGACAGATATGGTGTACAGTGCATCGTCGTGGGTATTGATACCTGGCACGACGCCGCGACCGACACCTATCAGGTGCATCAGTTCACCGGCGACGAAGCGCGCACCAAAATCACCACCTGGCAAACCATCGACTGGGTGAAGGAAGTGCAGGAGCGCGGCGCCGGAGAAATTGTGCTGAACATGATGAATCAGGACGGCGTGCGTAACGGCTACGATCTTGAACAACTGAAAATGATCCGCGAAGTGTGTCACGTACCGCTTATCGCCTCCGGCGGAGCAGGCACCATGCCGCACTTCCTGGAAGCGTTCGCAGAAGCACGCGTTGATGGCGCACTGGCAGCGTCGGTGTTCCACAAACAAATTATTAATATTGGCGAGCTGAAAAGCTACTTAGCCGAAAATGGCGTGGAGATCCGCTTGTGAGTAATCAAGAATCAAAAACCAGTCTGCTGACCGGTGAACAAATAAGCCAGCTCGACTGGGTGAAAGTCGATAACCTGATGCCAGCGATTATCCAGCATGCTGTTTCCGGCGAAGTTCTGATGCTCGGATATATGAACCAGGAAGCGCTAAACGTCACACAATCTTCTGGCAAAGTAACCTTTTGGTCACGCACTAAAGAACGTTTGTGGACTAAGGGTGAAACCTCTGAAAACTATCTCAACGTAGTCAGCATCACCCCGGATTGCGATCACGATACGTTGCTGGTACTGGTAAATCCTGTCGGCCCGACCTGCCATAAAGGCAACAACAGTTGCTTCCATCCTGCCGAAACCGACTGGGCGTTCCTGTATCAGCTCGAAGAACTTCTGGCCTCGCGCAAAACAGCCGATCCTGAAAGCTCTTACACCGCGAAGCTTTACGCCAGCGGCACCAAGCGTATTGCGCAGAAAGTCGGAGAAGAAGGTGTTGAAGTTGCGCTGGCGGCTACCGTCAATGACCGCTTTGAACTGAAAAACGAAGCCTCAGATTTGGTATATCATCTGCTGGTACTGCTGCAGGATCAGGATCTGAACCTGAGCGCAGTGATCGAGAATCTGCGTCAGCGTCATAAGAAGTAACGCTAACCGACAGATATAAAAAAAGCCGCCTTTGCGTAAGCATTGGCGGCTTTTTATTTCTCAGACCGGACTAATTGATCAGCGGGAATAATTTCTGATAGCGTTGCGACCTAACACCACACCCGATCCCAGAATTAAGCCGATCAGGGTTGCCAATACTAAGATGACCCCCTTCTTCGGGCTGTCACGATGGATAGGCAGATTGGGTTTCATCACATAGCGTAAAGAATAAGTTGAATCAGGTTTAGACTTCAATGCACTGATCGATAAGAGTGTCTGGCGTGCATTGTAGTAGGCCTCATCCAGAGGTAATGGACGTGTAGCTTCATTCTTGATGATGGAAGTAAGTGCATCACTCCCCAGAACAAATAACGTATCTTCTGAAAGCGTCTCTGCCTGCTGTACAACCGTATTTTTAATATTGGATTGTTGTGCAACGACTAAGGCCTGATTGAGAATTTCCAAACGCTTATCTTTTTTCTCCTGAGCAACTTTTACCTTAGTGGCTAAATCCTCTTTCAGATCCTCGATTTTGGAGTTAATACTAATTTGTAAGTCGTTATCAAGTTCGGTTACAGAACGTTTATTGATTTGCTGAATATAGGTTGTGAGCGTTTTTTGCGCTTCTCCCGCTGTTGCTGCGGTATAACTAATTTTGAGTGGCACAGGCTGATCTTTTACAGCTGGAACAATAGTCAGTTTCTCAGGTATTTCCTGATTATCAAGTTGTTCAGATAACGCAGAGAGTGAGGCATCAAAACGACCAAAGAAACGCTGTTGAACATCAATAACCGTGGGCGCATTTGCGGGATTCTGGCCATATAAAACACTCATCGCATTGTTATAGTTAGCGATTTGCCCTGAGTCGGGGTAGGTCACTATCGCCTCAGAAGTCCATTTTTGTTTGGCAACAAAGATATAAATAATTGCAATGATGATCGCGATTACGGCAAAAGATAAAACCATCCATTTTCCGCGCCATAACTGTACAACCAGATCCATTAAATCAATTTCGTCAGATGATTTATTGAGCTGATTTTTAGTCATACTATTATTGTTTTGATTCATAATTGCCCTAGAAATTTCCACTTACTCACATTCGATTTATGTATGCATTATAAACAAGTTATAGCCAAAAACTCATCCGCAATGTGGATTTTTTATGAGATTAGACCGAAAAATGAAACTAATTAAACAGATTTTTGGAAAGTGGTGACTTCCACTGCCAGTGCAGGTTTCAAAAACAGAGTTATGTCGAAAAAAAACGGCCCCGAGAAGGGCCGTCAGTTTTAATGATTAATAAAAGAAGAACTTAATCCAACCATTCGGTGTGGAATACGCCATCTTTATCGATGCGTTTGTAAGTATGTGCACCGAAGTAATCACGCTGTGCCTGGATCAGGTTAGCTGGCAGAACTGCTGAACGGTAGCTGTCATAGTAGTTGATAGCCGCAGAGAAGGTTGGCGTAGGAATACCGTTCTGAACAGCATAAGACACCACGTCACGAAGCGCTTGCTGGTATTCATCAGCAATATTTTTGAAATACGGAGCCAGCAGCAGGTTAGCGATAGATGCGTTTTCCGCATAAGCATCGGTAATTTTCTGCAGGAACTGAGCGCGGATAATACAACCGGCACGGAAAATCTTCGCGATTTCGCCGTAGTTCAGATCCCAGTTGTTCTCGTCAGAAGACGCTTTCAACTGTGAGAAGCCCTGAGCATAGGAAACGATTTTGCCCAGATAAAGAGCGCGACGTACTTTCTCGATGAACTCTGCTTTATCGCCTTCGAAAGGTTTAACAGCTGGGCCAGAAAGCACCTTAGATGCTGCGACTCGTTGAGCTTTCAAAGAAGACAGGTAACGGGCAAAGACAGACTCGGTGATAAGCGTCAGTGGCTCGCCAAGATCCAAAGAGCTCTGGCTGGTCCATTTACCGGTACCTTTGTTCGCTGCTTCATCCAGAATCACATCTACCAGATATTTACCTTCTTCATCTTTCTTGGTGAAGATATCTTTGGTGATGTCGATCAGATAGCTGTTCAGCTCGCCTTTGTTCCAATCTGCGAAGGTGGACGCCAGCTCTTCGTTGTTCAGGTTCAGAGACTGTTTCAGCAATGAATAGGCTTCAGCAATCAGCTGCATGTCACCGTATTCGATGCCATTGTGAACCATCTTAACGTAGTGACCTGCACCATCAGCACCGATGTAAGCAACACAAGCATCGCCATCATCAGCACGGGCTGCGATTTTTTCAAGGATCGGAGCAACCAGCGCATACGCTTCTTTCTGTCCGCCAGGCATGATGGATGGACCTTTCAGTGCGCCCTCTTCACCGCCGGATACTCCGGTACCAATGAAGTTAAAGCCCTGCTCAGACAGTTCGCGGTTACGGCGAATGGTATCTTTATAATAGGTATTGCCGCCATCGATGAGGATGTCGCCTTTATCCAGGTGCGGAGTCAGGGATGCGATGGTTTTGTCAGTTGCTTCACCGGCTTTCACCATCAGCAAGATACGACGTGGTTTTTCCAGCGAGTCAACAAACTCTTCAACGGTGTAGTGCGGTACAAGATTTTTACCCGGGTTTTCTGCGATGACTTCATCAGTCTTGTCGCCAGAACGGTTAAAAATGGAAACGGAATAACCACGGCTTTCGATGTTAAGCGCGAGGTTACGGCCCATGACCGCCATACCGACAACGCCGATCTGTTGTTTGGACATTAGCAACTCCTGTCTGTAATAGTTGAACGCTCAGTTTTTAGTCTAAACCCCTGTTTAAAGTGAGTTTATCTGCGCTGAGCTATACAAATGAACACAGGTATTGTACATGAGATTGGCAAGGGATAAACCTATTGTAGTTATCAGAAAATGCCAGAATGAGTACGTGAATATAATTGGTACATGGTATGAATTATTTTAGATAAACATGGTTTTCTAAGGAGATCAAACATCTTCAAGCTTTTACGACAATACCTGCAGGTAAATATTTAGAATATTTTATGATTGAAGCTTCAATTGCGCTTTTGTCAATTTCATAGAAAAAGTTTATTTGATCTTCAAGAACTCTTTTAGCGCCAAATCTTTCATGAAATTTATAAACCGAACTATTACCTTTTCGAACATCAAAATGGGCCCGGCTAAACCCTAAACTGATAGCATATTTGTATACAATTAAGGCGGATTCAATAGCAGCATAACTTGGGGCGCTATCTGCTAAGATCCATGACCCCCAGCAGAAGGAATCACCCTGAATATCATACAAACGCACTGTGCCAATTTTTGAATTGGTAGAATCATAAATAATAAAATATGCTTGTGAGTTGTCCGTAGCATATTTTTGTAACCATATGCGTTGTTTGGCAATATCTTCATCAGTTTCTGTTAAGAATCGGGACTTTTTTTCGTCAGTACGCAATGACAATATGAACTCAGCATCAGCCTCCGTTGCGTCTCTGAAAGAAAGTTTATTACCAATGATTTCTAAAGATTTGATATTTTTCATAAACGCCACTCAGCTCAGAATTGAAATATAGAAACTTGTAAAGAAATATAATCATCACATAAAACAAATGAAAATTAGAAAACTTTTCTCGAGAAATTTTTTCTTATTCCATCATTGATTCCTAAAAAGACATATCTAATTAATTTTAATTTATCTTTTTTAATCAAAAGCATGATAAAAAAGAAAGAGGCCAATCTGATAAGATTATAAAGCCGCCATGAGATTGGAAATGGCCTATAAAGGCTACAAAAAACTCCATTACGGAAAACATAGAAATAACGATAGTTAGCATGGACCGGCACTTCGAACCGATTAAGGAGCTTCCTTCTATCATCACCCAGTTTGTGAATTAATTTAGCCTCTCTAACTCCATAGATTTCATATCCGAGTTTAACAACTCTTAAACACCAGTCTGTATCAACGTACTCTAGGAAAAAACCAGTATGATTTCCTCCACTGACTTTCCAGACCGAAGTATTAATGAAAGTGCCAGAAGAAATAAGTTGATGAGTTTTAATGTACGGTTCATTACTAGTGGAAGGATCAATCACTTTTCTGACCAGGCCATCATATGTATAGAACGGAAATTGTTTACCACTTCTTTCGTCCACAATTAATGGCCCTAAAGCTCCGATCGATTTGCCTTGAGAAGTTAAGTCCTGGTATGCATTTAAAAGGCTTGATATAAAGTTTTCTGCAAGCCTACTATCTTGGTCGAAGAGACATACAAATTCGTAACCTAATTTTATAGCGTAGTCGACACCTAAGTTTTGCGCTTCCCCTATACCTTTATTGGCAGTTAAGCGGATAAACTCAACTTCACAGGACGAATTTTCAACTTTAAGTTCATTAGCAGAGTTATTATCAACGATAATTATATGACTAACTTGGTCAGTTAAAGACCCAATCAATAATTGTAGATCATTATGATTAGCGTTATAAGTTACAACAATGCCACATACGTTATTTTTCATTTGAAATGAGCACCTTGATTTTGAAGCAGGTTCTAATTAAGGCTCTGAGAAGACGACCTATTAAATTTGCGAATTTTGGTGAAAACTTTCCGTGACCACTGCCAAGAGAATATGAAAGTAAATACCAGCGATTGAGACCTTTCCACGATGACGAATAAAAAACATTTGTTTTTTTAATCTCATTATTCATTTTTTTTCTAAATTCCGATTCTTTCGAAATGTTAGTGCTATGAACTCTGTATGCTGCTATTGGTTCAAAATCAAAAGTCACAGAACAATCCCTAAACAAGCGCAAATAAAAATCCCTATCTTCAACAATAAGATTGGTATTGTAATTACCTATCTTTTGATACGTGCTTTTTTTAATTAACAAACTTGGCCCGGGAATGCACCAATTAGTTATTATCTCTCCAGCTAATAATGCATCTTTTTTTAAAGCTTTAGGGTTAGCATTAAAATAACCTTCATAAGCATTACGTAGAACTATTTCAGAATTCTCATTTACAATATAAACGTCACTGAGTAAAGCATCATACGGAGAATCTCTGAGTTTGGCTACTTTATAACTAATAGAGTCAGACAGAAAAAAATCATCTGCAGCACATAGTGCAATAATTTCGTGTTTGGCCAAGCTTAAAGCTAAATTAAGAACAGCACAAACGCCAATGTTTTGCTTGTTTTTAATGAAATTAACATCTAGCGCTTCACAATCACGGTCAGAATGAAGTAACCATTCTTCGACTTTGTCTACAGAATCATCTTTCGAGCAATCATCAATTATAATTAATTGAATTTGATTAACTGAGTTTATTTTTTTTACAGAATCAAGACACTCTAAAACAAATTTCGCTTGATTGTAGAGAGGGACTATAACAGTCAGGGAGTTTTTTGTAGTAGTATACATTCTATCACCGATGTATTTTGCTAGAATTATATTTCATGAGAAATTTTGATGAAATAACTCTTAAAGCCAACTTTAATTATAACCAATAGTAAAGGTATAGAAAATACGAATAGTATTTTCAAATAAAGACCTAAAACTAATGACGGATCCACAAAAAAGAAGAATGAATAAGTTAGCAGCATGAGATAAAAGAACATTTTTAATGAATATCTACTCGTTGTTTTATTTACGAAACCCGCACCAGATCTTAAAAAACAATAAATCAAACCTAATGAAAATGAAAATGCGACAGATAGATATGGTCCAAAAAGATACAAACCTAAAATATTGTGTCTGGCATTTGGCCCTATCCCACTATCAATATTGTAGTAGTATTTAGATATCTCATAACCAAAAATCACCTTTTCTTTAATTGGTAAACCGAATAAAGCCCTTATTTTATTGATAGTTCCACCGAAAAAATAATCCCATGGGTATATATTATCAGGCAGGAACAACATAAATCCTTTATCATAACCTTGATAGAAGACATCTCCAAACAGAACAAACCGCTCGAAAAATGCATTTAAAACATTTTGGTTAGAATTCCAAACACTAAAAATAATAACCATCAAGCCAAGAATAACAAAGGGCGATGCATAGGACACCCATTTAATAAAACGCTTCAACTCAGTAATTTGAAAAATCTCTTTAACTAAGAAAATAGATATGATCATGAAGAAGAAGTCAGATTTCCCCCCCTTAGCAAGTAAGAAGATAAAGCACAGCAAAATAATTAAGTAGTCAAAAAAATTACGCCGAAGAAAAACAAATCGTTTTATTATTATTAATGCTGGTAAACAAATCCAATAAACATCAGTAAACCAAGAAATAATTCCCAATGACTCATTAGTATCGAGACGCGACATTTGATTCAATATCGGAATACCTGCCAGGGAAAAATAAATGGTGGTTGTGATAATAAAGATAAAAATTGTTGCACTATAAAAAATTGAGTAAGCATCATTCCATTTACACTGCGGTGAAACATCAACTTCTAAGACTTTAGGACAAACTATGTACCTTTTCCGCATTAACGCTAAAGGCAATAAAAAGAATATCTCAGTAAAAACGAATGAAAAGAAATAGAAATCATTAATCTTGCCTTCGTAATAAATAAAAAACACAACAGAGCAGGAGAATGCTTGTGCAATAAAACCAACCATTAAAGGGTCGGCAATATGCAATATTTTTCTCCCAAAAACAAAATAGTAAAGAACCAATATACACGATAGGATGGTTATATAGGAACTTAAATCTGAATATAATAAGTCTAGAAATTGATTATTAGTCATGACATTAAACCTAGCTTGAGAATCTTTTTAAATTTAACACTACAAATAAAAAATAAAAAATGTAGTTAACTAGGTATGCGATATTAGCACCTTGGACTCCAAAGTGATTTATAAAAAAGTAACCTATGATAACAAAGGTCGCAGAGAAAAATATTTCTGTTGATACAAACCATTTTGTAGCATTGCGTGCAAGCATTGGAAATGCATAAAGCCAACTGGCAATTTTCACCACATCACCAACCAATTGTATTGCGAAAAGTTCGCGAGCCTGCCGAAATTCTTCTGTAAAAAGAACACTTATTGCTACATCGCGAAGAAAATATACGCAAACAGCCATTAAACTTACTAAAGGAACAATAATCTTCGCAGTATTCCTAATTTCACGACGGGTATCATTCAATCCTTTTATCGTTGCGAGTCTTGGCAAATAGTAGGCACTTAATGCCATTGTACAAACACCAAGATACACCTCTGATATTTTCCAAACTGCTTGCCATTGGCCGGCTAATTCCCAACCAACTTTATCAATCAATATATTACGTAATAAAACCAAAGAAATTGGTAAAGCTAGCGCTGTCGCGCTAGCCATTAGAATATAACCTCCAATGGATTTGTAAGCATCCCTGGGGGCTTTGCCTAGCCAATACTTCATACGTAGCCAAGGCTGTTTTAAAGTAAGAACCAGTAAAATAAAACCTATTAATGAAGACTGTAAAGCAGCGGCCATCAATGCGCCCTTAAGATTATAATTTATAATTAAAACAATCATAAGAATGCCAGATAGAACAGCCGAAATCATACCAAGAAAAACATAAAGTTTATAATGTTGCTGCCCGTTTATAACTGAAGTAATCAGAGTGCCAATTGCAGTTAAAGGGAGAGACACTAAGATAATATATATTACCCAGATGTAACTCGGATCTCTTAAAATCCATTTTGAAAGTTCAGGTGCAAAAAATAAACCAGATGATATTAATAAACATGATAATAACAGGACCCAATGCAAGGAGGCTTTCCACCATGGCGAACAGGATTCATAGCCACGGTCGTTGTACTCCGCTGTAAAACGTACGACACCATTACTTACAGGCGCATTTATTATACCATTGAAGCCATTAATAACGCTTTGAACCTGACCTAGCATCGCCATGCCAGATGGGCCAGTATAAATTGCCACAACTTTGGCTATTACAAAACCCATCGCCATTTTTACTAAAGTTAGAAGACCAGTCATGGCCGTAACTTTTAATAATCGCTTCATAAGGTAAAATCATTCATGGCATTAATAACTTTCTGAATGCTATCCTCACTCATTGTTGGATCAAGAGGAATCGACAATACTTTCTCATGGATTGATTCTGTAATAGGTAAACTTTTATTATTCCATTCAGAATACGCTTTTTGTTTATGTGGGGGAATAGGATAATGAATTAGGGATTGAATACCTACACTTGTTAACCAGGCCTGCAGTGAATCACGATTCTGGGTTTGCACGACAAATAAATGCCACACATGTCCTTGCTGATGAGTAACCGTAGGAAGTTCGATTAATTTATTGTGAATTCCATTCAGATATTTGTTAGCTATTTTCTGACGCAACTCGATATCGTCACGAAGATACTTAAGTTTAACATTCAACATACCAGCTTGAATTTCATCTAACCGGCTATTAACCCCTGCGTAAATATTTTCATATTTTTTATGTGAACCATAATTTCTTAATGCTTTAATAACATTCGCAAGCTCATCATCATTTGTGGTTATTGCACCCGCATCCCCCAACGCGCCTAAGTTTTTACCAGGGTAGAAACTAAAGCCTGCAGCATCTCCCCAAGCACCGGCTTTTTTATCATGAATACTTGCGCCATGCGCCTGAGCACAATCCTCAAGTACCAGCAGCCCATGCTGCTTTGCAACATCCATTATTTCAGGCATAGGAGATATCTGACCATAAAGATGGACAGGTAAAATAACTTTAGTTCGCGGTGTAATCGCTGCGCGAACGTTATCTATATTAAGGTTAAATGTATGGGGATCGGGCTCAATCAATACTGGGGTGAGATTGTTGGCGCTAATAGCGAGAACTGAGGCAATATAAGTATTTGCTTGCACAATGACTTCATCGCCATCTTGTATCTTACCTAATTCTTTCCAGGCACGTAAGACCAAAGTTAACGCATCCAACCCATTCGCTACACCTATTGCATATTTGGCACCACAAAATTGTGCAAAGTTTTTTTCAAAACTACTCAGCTCCTCCCCCATCAGATACCAACCTGAATTGATGACACGTGAGCAAACTTCTAACAACTCTTTTTCATATCTTGCATTGATTGATTTAAGATCTAAAAAATTAATCATCATAATCTCTGAACAAATTATTGTGGAATGTTTAATGAAAATCATTAAATCATTAATTAGAACTATTGCCTTAACCAAAATAAAAAAATCAAATCGGACTATTCTTGCTTATTTCCAGGAAGTCATCATAATCCCTAACATAATCCGTTTCATCATAATAGCTATCAGCTAATACCATGAGAACGCAATCATCTGAGAAGTCATACATTTCTCGCCACATAAATGATTCAATCAGTAACCCTTGCGCAGGATTATCTAAAAGCAACTCAATTCTCTCTTTACCGTCATCTAATAAAAAACGGCAAGAACCTCGCACCGCGATTGCAACTTGCTTCAGGCATTTATGCGCATGAAATCCACGTCTTATATCCGCCTTCGTTTTGAACATGTAATATACCCTTCTGATTTCAAACGGTATATTCTTCCCTTCTTCCAACGCAACCAATGAGCCACGCTCATCACCATGAGTTTGGAGTGGTATCATTTGAACGTTCATTCTTTAGTCCTGTTGCTGAAAATTTGATTTAAACTCTGGGCGTTTTTGTCTTTATCCGAAAGAATTATTTTTGATAAAGGCCATTTGATGTTTATATCGCAATCATCCCAGCGAATACTGCATTCATGTTCTGGGTTATAGTAATCCGTGGTTTTATATAAAAACTCAGCAGTCTCAGTAAGAGTAACAAAACCATGAGCAAAACCGCGAGGGATCCATAATTGTTTTTTGTTCTCTGCAGAAAGCTCAACACCAACCCATTTACCAAAATAAGGAGAGTTTTCACGAATATCGACGGCAACATCAAAAACGGCACCAGATACACAGCGAACTAGTTTTCCCTGAGCGAAGGGCGCCCATTGAAAATGTAATCCTCTTAACACTCCTTTACTGGATTTTGAGTGATTATCTTGGACAAAGCATACCTGTTCGCCAATGGCTTCATTAAAATTTCTTTGATTGTAGCTCTCTAGAAAAAAGCCTCTTTCATCGCCGAAAACTTTAGGTTCGAAGACAATTACATCAGGGATATCTGTCTTAACTATGTTCATAAATATCTCAAGGATTTTAGTAGTGAATTTCAAGGAACAATTATCTTTTGGTAACTTCTCATTCTTCAAAGAACTAACTGATATTATTAATTAGAGTCAACCCGCGTTTTTTTGTATAAATAACTTAACAAAAACACAGGTAGTACTCGTGGTAAACTTCTCAGCAGAAATGTAAGTACCGCAGGAAAAAAGGATTGAATATTTAGTTCATATTTTAACCTTGCCAACTGATACTCACTTTTAACATAAGTCAGCCCCTTACGTCTTGCTATCATACTACTTCCAGCTCTGACCATTACTAGAGGATTGCTTAAATTTGCAACTGCGTAGCACTTAGCAATAACCCTTAACCACAGATTATAATCCTCCATAAGGTAATGATGTTTATATCCACCTACACTAAGTACAACTGTTTTTTTAAACATGACCGACATATGATTGAAAGGATTTTTTAACTTTGCAAATCTTATTATGTCATTATTTTCAGTAGGCACTCGTCTGGTAGATGTAATAACATTTATATCAGACTCGCATTCATAAATAGTTCCACCTAATATGGAGGTATTAGGATGCAGTGTCATGTAGTTAAGTTGCAACTCAAACCTTGAACTTAAACATGCATCATCAGTATCCATTCGTGCAACAAGTTCATGCGTGCAATGCTTCAATCCTTCATTTAAAGCATTACCAAGCCCAACGTTTTTATCCAGACGAATTGTTTTTATTGGTAATTTTTCACACCAACTATTAACAACTGACTCTAACTTTTCACCTACAGGCCCATCATATACACAAATCAATTCGTTGCAGGGAAGGGTTTGGTTATAAATACTTGAAAAGCATTCGTCTAGATACTGAGGATGTTCTTTATTGTAAAGTGACATCAATACACTAAATTCTTTCGACATTGTGAACTTGCTTCCAAGCCAGTTGAATCTGAGGAATCGGGATGTAAATCTAAAAACATCTGGATGCTATTCAGCATTCTTCATATAACTAATTACCCCTAACCAGCTTTAATAGATATTTGCCGTAATCATTTTTAACTAATGGTGCAGCTAATTTCTTAACCTGTTCTGCATCGATAAAACCTTTGCGGAAGGCGATCTCTTCAGGGCACGCAACTTTTAACCCCTGACGAAGTTCAATAGTCTGAATAAAATTACTCGCTTCGATTAAACTCTGATGCGTGCCGGTATCCAGCCATGCGTATCCACGTCCCATCATGGCAACCGATAAACGCCCCTCTTCGAGATATAATCTGTTTATGTCAGTGATCTCATATTCACCACGTGGTGATGGCTTCAATCCTTTAGCCATTTTGACAACACTGTTATCGTAGAAGTAAAGCCCCGTAACCGCATAATTGCTTTTTGGTTCTAATGGCTTTTCTTCGAGAGAGATAGCTTTACCCTCTTTATCAAACTCCACCACGCCGTAACGTTCCGGATCATGGACATGATAAGCAAACACGGTAGCACCAGACTCTTTGGCTACAGCAGCCTCTAACTGTTTCTGTAAATCATGCCCGTAGAAAATGTTGTCACCGAGTACCAGTGCACAATCATCATCACCAATAAACTCTTCGCCAATAACAAAAGCCTGAGCAAGACCATCAGGGCTTTCTTGAATTTTATACTGCAGGTTCAATCCCCACTGACTACCGTCGCCCAGCAGTTGCTCAAAACGTGGTGTGTCCTGGGGTGTACTGATAATGAGAATATCGCGGATACCGGCCAGCATAAGGGTGCTGATCGGGTAATAGATCATCGGCTTATCATAAATAGGTAACAGTTGTTTACTGACTGCCATTGTCACCGGGTACAGGCGCGTGCCTGATCCGCCAGCGAGAATAATACCTTTACGTGTGGTCATTTTAAGCTCTCAATTTTGTCGCTGCCCTTTAACGGGCAATAATTATTTAACTAGTGACTATTACAGACCCGAAGGTGTGAACAATTCAGCGAGCATGCGTATAACCCCGACATCCCAGCGTGGCAGTGTTAAATCAAAGGTCTGTTGAAACTTACTATTATCAAGACGTGAATTATTTGGGCGTCGGGCGGGCGTAGGATATGCGCTCGTTGCAACCGGATGAGTTTGCTTTAACGCGAGTTCATAACCCGCACTTTGCGCTTCAGTGAAGACCACATTTGCAAAATCAAACCAGGTCGTTATGCCAGAGGCAACAAGATGATACAGACCGGCTACTTCAGGCTTGCGCATTGCGGTTGTTATAGCATGCGCGGTACAGTCGGCGAGAAGTTCAGCACCGGTTGGCGCACCAAACTGGTCATTGATAATTGAAAGCTCTTCCCGGTCTTTTGCAAGACGAAGCATGGTTTTTGCAAAGTTATTCCCTTTGCCAGCATATACCCAGCTTGTGCGAAAAATCAGGTGCTTAGGGCAATGCTTCTGAACAGCAATTTCACCGGCAAGCTTGGTTTCACCGTAGGTATTCAATGGTCCGGTTGCATCATCTTCTGACCAGGGTTTATCACCGTCGCCTGGGAACACGTAATCAGTAGAATAATGGACTAACCATGCACCGATTAAGGCAGCCTCTTTTGCAATCGCCTCAACACTCGTCGCATTCAGCAATTGGGCGAAATCAGGTTCTGATTCTGCTTTATCAACTGCGGTATGTGCAGCAGCATTCACGATAACATCAGGTTTAATACGGCGAACGGTTTCAGCTATCCCTTCTGGATTGCTGAAATCACCACAGTATTCTTTTGAATGTACGTCAAGGGCAATCACATTTCCTAAAGGAGCCAGAGCGCGCTGTAATTCCCAACCTACCTGGCCTGTTTTGCCAAACAGAAGAATATCCATTATTTGCGATCTCCATAATTCTGCTCAACCCAAGATTTATAAGCACCGCTTTTGATGTTATCAACCCACTTCTGATTATCTAAATACCAATTAACTGTTTTACGAATACCACTTTCAAACGTTTCAAGTGGCTTCCAGTTTAATTCCTGATTAATTTTATCTGCATCAATGGCATAACGACGGTCATGACCAGGGCGATCGGCGACGTAAGTGATTTGTTCGCGATAGGAAACGTCTTTTGGGACAATTTCATCAAGCAAATCGCAAATGGTCAGCACTACGTCGATATTTTTCTTCTCATTGTGTCCACCGATGTTATAGGTCTCACCAATTACACCCTCGGTGACGACGGTATAAAGCGCGCGCGCATGATCCTCAACGTACAACCAGTCACGGATCTGATCGCCCTTACCGTAAATCGGCAGATTTTTGCCTTCCAGTGCGTTAAGGATGACTAATGGAATGAGTTTTTCAGGAAAGTGATATGGACCGTAGTTGTTTGAACAGTTAGTCACAATACATGGCAGGCCATAGGTACGCTGCCATGCACGAACAAGATGGTCGCTTGAGGCTTTAGATGCGGAGTAAGGGCTACTTGGCGCGTAAGGCGTCTTTTCGGTGAACAGAGGCAGTGCCTCCTGGCTTTGCCACTCATCAGGATGGGGTAAATCACCATAGACTTCATCTGTAGAAATATGATGGAAGCGGAAAACGTCTTTTCTTTCCTGAGTCAGCTGCGACCAATATGCGCGAGTGGCTTCAAGCAGGGTATAAGTCCCTACGATGTTAGTCTCGATGAAATCAGCTGGGCCGGTGATAGACCGATCAACGTGACTTTCTGCAGCGAGATGCATTACCGCATCAGGTTGATGTGTTGCAAAAATCTGATCAAGAGCGATCTTATCGCAAATATCTGCCTGAACAAAAGTGTAGCGTTCGTTATCAGATACCTTCACAACCGATTCAAGATTCCCAGCGTATGTGAGTTTATCAACGTTGATAATGCTGTCATTGGTATTATTTATGATATGACGAACAACTGCAGAACCAATAAAACCGGCACCACCAGTAACAAGAATTTTCATCTTATTTATCTCTCAGTACATTAGCTAATTTACTTATAAGAATTTCAAAATATCAGAATTGAAATACGGTTTACGAATTATTAACTTCAGCTTTAAGCCATAACATGTCGCATATTTCATCCGTCGGGGTAAAACCGGTAGGGGCCTGGAGTAAAAGCCTGCGAATTTCACCCTGATCAAATTTTTCACAAGCAATATTAAGCTCATTTAAAAATAACAAAAGCTCTTCCCAAGGCATCATTATCTCATTGGCAGCCATAATACGCGAATGCTGAGTCAATTTAACATTTTCGCCAATTAATAACTCCTCAAATAACTTTTCTCCAGGACGTAATCCCGTTGTTTTAATTTCAATATCACCATCTGGATTATTGCTATCTCGAACCTTCAATCCGCTCAAAGTTATCATTCTTTTCGCTAAATCGATTATCTTTACAGCTCCTCCCATATCTAATACAAAAACATCACCGCCCGAACCCATAGCACCAGCCTGAATAACTAATTGGGCAGCCTCAGGGATAGTCATAAAGTATCGAATTATATCAGGGTGTGTTAGTGTAATTGGTCCACCTGCGCTGATTTGCTTTTCAAAGAGAGGTACAACTGAACCGGAAGAACCCAGAACATTACCGAATCTAACCATACTAAAACAGGTGGATGTTTGCGATGAAGCAAGGCCCTGAAGAACCAACTCTGCAACTCGTTTAGTTGCACCCATTGTATTAGTAGGTCGTACTGCTTTATCAGTAGATATTAAAACGAATTTTTTTACATTGCACGATATTGCTGCCTGAGCACACGCCAATGTACCAAAGACATTATTACGCACACCATCTGTGACGTTATATTCAACAAGGGGTACATGCTTATAAGCCGCAGCATGATAGATCGTCTGAATTTTAAAACTGCGTAAAACAAGCTCAAGATGCTCGCGGTTTTGTACATTCCCTAAAATAGGATAAAGCTCGGTGTCTAAACCATCATTCTTTATAATACCAGTCAATTCACGTTCTATTGCATATAAAGAATATTCAGAAACGTCGTAAAGTACTAGTGCCTTAGGAGAATTTTTCAATATCTGACGGCATAATTCGGAACCGATTGATCCGCCAGCCCCGGTGACCATCACGTTTTTTTCAAAAATATTTCTTGAGATAAGTTCAGGTACGGGGTCAACAGGGTCACGCCCTAAAAGATCGGTTATTGATACTTTTTTAAGCGCATCAATTTTTGCCTTCCCTTCTACCAAATCTACCATTCCAGGTATTGACAGCACCTCGCATGGCAAACCCTCAAGTTGTTGTATGACTTCATTTTTGCGAGCGCGAGTCACACTTGGCATTGCTAGAAGAATTTTTTTAACCTCATATTTCTCTACTAACCAGGCAAGTTTTTTAGGTGAATATACTGTCATACCGTGCATGACGGTACCTTGCAGTTGCCGGTTGTCATCTACAAAAGCCACTGGGTAATATTCTGCGGCCTGACTCAAAGCTGGGAGCAACTGTCGACCTGAAGCCCCAGCACCATAAATAATCACCTTGATTCCGAGTTTCAATCCACGATTAATGATCATGCGCAGTGCAAGCCGTGAACCTGTAACCATTAATAAACCAAAAGCAAAATAAATAATTGGCACGGTACGTGGGAGATATAAATTGCTATAGAAAGCGGCAATAATTAATAGAAAAGACGAAATTACCATTCCAAATGAAACAGCGACTAACACTTTGGCCGTAATATACCTTATGACTGCTCGATATAATCCAAGTTTCACGAAACATACGAGGGTAGCAATAATGACTGATGATATTAAAATCCAGTGCGGAAAACTTTTCACCGGTGTCATTGAATCAATACGGACCCAGAAAGCAAACCAGAATGCAGTAAGTAACAACACGACATCAATGGCCAGTGTTATAATTCTTTTCACCGGCCTTGGTAAAGAGAGCAAATACGTAAGCATATTTTCAACCAGATAAATTATCAGAGCATTACGCTCTAGTTTTCAAAACTGTTCCAGGAGTGCAGATGGCGTAGGGTTCTACGTATGTATTAAAGCCCCCGCTAGAGCCTGCTTGTACAAAAGCGCTTCTTCCTATATCGCTATTTCCAGCCAAATTAACTCCTACGCCAAGATGAGAAAAATCTCCGAGATTGCTATCATGATCTATTGCACAAGAGCAATTGACAATCACACCATCCCCTATATTCACATCAATCCCTAACACTGCACCTGCACATATCACTGTACCTCTTCCAATCTTAGCAGAGGGGCTTACAAAGGCGTGGGGATGGATTAATGTCTTGAGTTCAAAGCCTGCCTCGATGACTTTCTGGTGTAGATCCTCTCGTACTTTATTGTTGCCAATACCAATAACGGCATGACTGTATTGCGCAGAATATTTAATTGCATCAGTGATTCGGCCAATAATTATTGGGTGATTATTACCTGGCTGCCAGTTGTCATCAAGCAAAGCTATACGACTAAATGCTCCGGACATGACAGCCAGTTCATATATCGAACGTCCATGCCCTCCAGCACCAAGGATAATCAGAGAATCTTTCATCTTGATAAGCTTTCCTTATCCTTAACGCCCGCACCACCAAAAAAGGCTACTAAACAAAGTGGTACCCAACCAATGAACACGCCAATAACACCCGATAAACTACCTTTCGCAATTAACAATGCAATAGGTGTTAACCAAATTAAATTGATAACCAGCACTGAACATGTAACAAGTTTGTGACTTCCAAACTTTCTTGCCATAATTTGATAAGTGTGACTGGCATGAGCTTGGTAAGCTTTCTTCCCTGCAATTAATCGACGCAATAATGTGACGGTTGCATCAACGATGAACACACCAAGCAAACAAAGTTCAGCCATAAACATTGAGCTGTTCACCATTGCAAGATGCAGCACTATCAGGCCAATCACCATCCCTAAGAACCCGCTACCAGCATCACCCATGAATATTTTAGCTTTTGGAAAATTCCACAGCATGAAACCAAAGGAGGAAAAACCCAAAATTATTAATATAGAAAATAGCCCGTGTTCGCTCTCTCCAGAAACCGTATTTAATAATAAGAGACATGAGGATAATGAGAACGTCATTGCTTCAATACTGGCAAGGCCATTAATACCATCCATGAAGTTATATAGATTTAACATCCATGCTAGATAGACTAATCCAAATAACATTCCAATTAGACCTGCCGAGAACTCAAATCCAAAGAGGTCAATAACTGGAAATTTCCCTAAAAAATATAATCCTGTTGCTGCTGCAATAAAATGCATAAGCAGCCGCCATCGAGCCGCAATATGACCGTGGTCATCAAGAAAGCCAACTACAGCAATAATGACACCAGCGATGAATAATGATAGTAACTGCTCGAGTGCTATAGTGTTCATAATAAAGAGAACAAACAACCCAATTAGAAAACTAATTACTAGCGCAACACCGCCACCTCGCGGTGTTGGCGCTGAATGCGAGCTGCGTTGATTGGGAATATCAATAACATTATTTTTAAGAGCATAAATACGCAATAACCAGGTAAGGAAAAATGAAAAAATGAAAACAATAACCGCAATACTTACATTCAGTATCATTTGATTTCCTTACTAAAATACGAAGCTGTTTTCTTCATGGTGTTTAATATTGTTGTGGGGTGCTTCCAAGTTAATAGCTCTGATGCTTTATTTGAATCAATTTCAAGAGAACCATAAAGTTGATCGTATAAGTTTTTTTTACCTGTTATTTTCATTGCAATTTCCAATAAAAAAGATGGAAATCTGAAAATACGAGCTGGTTTATTCATTCCCGTAGCGAAGGCATTAATAATATCTTCTGTACTAGGTGAGTTTAAATCCGCCAGTAAAAATAATTCTCCTTTAGATTTATGATTTGTTACACATGCAATAATAAAACTTACAACATTTTCAAGTGACGCCATACCACGTTTATTATTTACACCTTTAAAAGGTAGAGGAATACCACTAGCAACAAGTTTCAGTAGACGACGAATATTGCCAGGTGCATTCTCACCGCAAATAAGCGCAGGACGAACGATTGTGATCCTCATCTTACTGCTTTCAAATTGCGCAGTTAAAGCCAGTTCAGCTTCATACTTTGAGACTGCATAATCTGAAACAGGTCTGGGCTCGGATGCCTCAGTGAAAGGTAGATCATGTGTACAATTTCCATTCACGCCAATGGAACTGATGAAAATAAAATGTTGTACCCCTGCTTGTTCTGCGTCATGTGCCAGTTTTAAAGTTGCATCGCGATTTACCCGCCGGAACTCAGCAAGTTTATCTTTAGCTTTATCATCAAGAATATGCGCACGCCCAGCCGTGTGAACTACCGTTTCACAACCTTCCAGGACAGAAGACCAATCTGTTGAGGGTGATATTTCCCCCATATTTATTAATGAAGACTGATCAGATAGGGTTCGCCGTGATGTCGCAACAACAGGAAAGTTTAATTTTTCTAGTTCAGCAACTAATGCACGTCCCACAAAGCCGGTTGCCCCTGTCACCAGGATTTTCATTTTTCATCCTTTTATTTTTCTAAGCATCAGCACTGTTATTTAATATATAAATATGTTTAATTGTAAATACGAAGTTTATATATCAATAGAAAATTCAAATTTTAGCAAAATTGCATTATTCAGACTTAATTCCATAAACCTGTCGCCAATATGTTTATTATTGAACATTTGACACTAAATGCAGGAAGCCATTGAAATGTAAGGTTTTAATCCATCATTATTACTGTTTTTCATTGAATATACACGCTACCGCCCTTGGCTCTAAAGCTACCAATGCACTTATTGCAAAAACAAATTGAATTTTGTGACTACGGTTTCAAAACTTTAGAATTTGGCCTATTTAACCAAGAATTTTATCCGGACAGAAGGCAATTTTACGCTTAAGAATACCGATAGCAAGTTTTGGCTGGCATAATGTCTGATAGATATCCTGTCGGAATAATGATTACTTAATGACCAACAGTCTATTACGACTTCTTAATTTACATATGCTAAAAAGCACCATCAAGATGGTGCTTTCCATACAGGTCTTGAGCGCTATTACTCGCCTGTAAACTCTTTCAGCCACGCTTTAAAAGCATCACCCTGTGAGTTATGACGTACGCCGTACTCAACAAAGGCTTTCATGTAACCGAGTTTGTCACCACAGTCGTGTGAACGGCCGGTCATGGTAAATGCTTCAACGGTTTTCTTCTTCATCAACAGGGCAATAGCATCTGTCAGCTGAATTTCGTTGCCTGCACCATAAGGAGTAATTGCCAGCAGTGGCCAGATATCTTCGGAGAAGACATAGCGCCCTACTACCGCCAGGTTAGACGGTGCATCTTTACGCTCAGGTTTTTCAACGATTGCGGTCATTGGTGTACTTTTACCAGGTTCACCTTCAACCCCATTACAGTCGACAACGCCGTATTTAGACACGTCTTCTTCCGGCACTTCTTCAACCATAACCTGGCTGTTACCTGTTTCTTTGAAACGGGTCAACATAGCGGCAAGGTTGTCCTTGCGCAGATCGCTGGTGGAATCATCCATCAGGACGTCAGGCAGAATAACTGCAAAAGGTGAATTACCAATCAATGGCTTAGCGCAAAGAACTGCGTGACCCAGGCCTTTTGACTGCCCCTGACGCACGTTCATTATCGTCACACCCTTAGGACAGATGGACTGAACTTCTTCAAGCAGCTGGCGCTTAACGCGTGTTTCCAACATGCTTTCCAATTCAAATGAGGTATCGAAGTGGTTTTCGATGGCATTTTTTGAGGAATGCGTAACCAGAATGATTTCTTTGATGCCCGCCGCAGCACATTCGTTAACGATGTACTGGATCAGAGGCTTATCGACGATTGGCAGCATTTCTTTCGGAATCGCTTTCGTCGCTGGCAACATACGTGTGCCCAGACCGGCAACAGGGATAACAGCTTTTAACATTGTAAAGGATACTCCTTGAAACCTATTGTGTGTAAATCCAGTCGGTTAACGTGAGTAATCACAATGAGTTCACCAGACTGAAATTGAAAATACAAACTTATTGCCCAGCACGATATTTTTCTTTACCGAGTATAGTCCCTGTCGTTTCGTTTAGGAAAACCATACTGCGAACTTCAGAACATCAAGTACATAGCCTGTCTATGTGATTACGATACCAGTAAGCAGCACCAAACGGTAAGCTAAAGACTCAAATTTAGGAATGTTGAACCTGTTCGACGATTTTATCATCACAAATTGCTGCTTTCCAAATCAGATTGATAACTCATATTTATCGAGTCCCCCTAAGCCTACTTTGCTCCACTTTTCTTAAGGTACCCTGATGTTTTAGATTTGAATTTTCCGCGCCTGACGCCCATTATTCACCGTGCGGCAACCGCCGTGTAACTAAAGGTGAAAAACGCAATATGGAATGGATCGCCGATCCGTCGATTTGGGCCGGGCTGGCTACCCTGGTAGTACTCGAAATTGTTCTGGGCATAGACAATCTTATTTTTATCGCCATTTTGGCTGAAAAACTTCCGCGCCAGCAGCGTGACAAGGCCCGTGTTACCGGGCTTTTACTCGCCTTAGTGATGCGCTTATTGCTGCTGGCCTGTATTTCGTGGCTATCTACGCTGACTCGCCCCCTGCTTACTGTGCTCGGGCATGCGTTCAGTGCCAGAGATATGATCATGCTAACCGGCGGGGTGTTCCTGCTCTTTAAAGCCACCATGGAATTGAATGAACGGCTTGAAGGGAAGGATGAGGAACAAACGCAACAGCATACGGGAGCCAAATTCTGGGCGGTAGTCGCGCAAATTGTGGTTCTGGATGCCGTCTTCTCCTTGGACTCCGTCATCACTGCCGTCGGGATGGTCGATCATTTAGCCGTCATGATGGTCGCAGTTTGTATCGCCATCGGCCTGATGTTGCTGGCAAGCCGCCCGCTTACGCGCTTTGTGAATGCACACCCGACGATTGTGATTTTGTGTCTCAGTTTCCTGCTGATGATCGGCTTCAGTCTGGTCGCTGAGGCCTTTGGTTATGCGATCCCGAAAGGTTATCTGTACGCGGCCATTGGTTTCTCGGTAATTATCGAAGCACTGAACCAGCTGGCACAGTTCAACCGCCGACGCTTTTTATCTTCACGCCGTTCATTGCGTGAACGTACTGCAGAAACGGTACTTCGCGTTCTTCGTGGTAAACATGAAGAAGCCGAGCTGGATGCCCATTCCTCCAGCATGATCGCTGACAGCGCTAATGAAGAGGATGCGATTTTCAATCAGCAGGAACGCCATATGATTGAACGTGTTCTCGGGCTCGGGCAGCGCACCGTCAGCAGTGTCATGACCTCGCGTCATGATGTCGATAATCTTGAACTGAATGACCCGGTTGACGTGCTGACGCAGCAAATTGCCAATAATCAGCACACCCGCATGCTGGTGACTGAAGACAGTTCGACTGACGAACCGCTTGGCGTTGTGCACGTTGTGGACTTGCTCAAACAGCAACTGCTGGAAAATGAGTTAGATCTTAAAGCGCTGATCCGTCAGCCGCTGATTTTCCCGGAGCAGCTTTCCCTGTTGATGGCGCTGGAACAGTTCCGTCAGGCGAAAACGCATTTTGCGTTTGTGGTGGATGAGTTCGGTTCAGTTGAAGGGATCGTGACGCTGACGGATGTCATGGAAACGATCGCCGGTAACCTGCCAGGATCTGATGAAACGCCGGATGCGCGCCATGACATACAGCAGTTGGAAGATGGCACCTGGATCGCTAACGGCTACATGCCGCTTGAGGATTTGGTGATGTACATTCCCCTGCCGGTTGATGAGAAACGTGAATACCACACGCTCGCCGGGCTGCTGATGGAGCATACGCAGAGCATCCCACAGGTGGGCGCGCAGATTACCATTCACGACTATTTGTTCGAACCGCTGGACGTCAGCAGCCATCGTATTTTGAAAGTGAAAATTACTCCTCTCAAAACAGCTGAGGATAACGACTACGAAGTCTGAAGCTGAATTAAAAAAAACGGGTGCCTGATTCAGGCACCCGTTTTTTATATTCGAAAGATGTGGGTAACGCGTTACTTATTCAGAAACTTCTGCACATCTTCGTTTTCTTTACTGTCTTTACGCTTATCAATCCAGTTTTGAATCGCGCTGCGGGCGCTTTGTTCCAGCGTGCGCCTCAGCACCTGATCAACCTGCAACTGATAACCCATCTGCGCCCACGGACCGTAAACGCGCAAAGGAATGTCAGTGGTTTTGAGCGTATTGATCAGATTGCTGTCACCTTTCCAGCCACCTGTGACACGGATCAGTAAGTTCATATCCACCTGCTGATCGGCCATGTCGATGCTGCCGTTCCCTTTCGCATTCACCATCGGCGACTGACCTTGAAGATTAGTGAGCGTCAGTGTGCCATCGGCAAGCTTGCCTTCGGCTTTGAGCGTATCAATCTGGCTATAGTGATCGTAGCGCTCGAGCCCCTGCACCTTGTCGCTGCTGCGTGCAACTGCCTGCTGAATAAGCTGCTGAATATTAATGCCATTGAGGTGAGCATTATCCATTGAAAGCTGCCCTTCCCCCTGCCAGCGTCGTGCGAAATCTGCGGCAGAAAGCCCTTTGCCGTTAACATCGCCTTTCATCGAGAAACTGCCGGTCAGCGCTTTCGGCAGACCATAGGCCGCCAGCAAATCACCCAGCTCGATTTTGTCCACATCCGGCATCAGGTGCACCTGAATCTGTTTACCGGTCACGTCCATATCACCGGGCAGTGAAAATTTCCCGCTGCCCATAATGCCGCTAAAGGTAGATAACTTAACCTGACCCTGCTGATTGTCTGCATTCAGCGCCAGATTTTGGATCTTCATACCACGATAGGTTAAATCAGCGACTTTCAAGGTCAGCCTGGCATTAAAGTTCTGCAAACTGCTCAACCCGTTCGGCTGGTCGTCAACATCGCGGGCAATCACCGGCGCGGATGTCACGGAGGGCGCGTTTTCCGTTGTTTGTTCATCGGTTTTAGGCTGCCATCCGCTGAGCGCATCAAGGTCGAGTTTGTTAGCGGTTAAATCCAGCTGATAATTAGTGCTGTCTCCGAGTGTGGCTGAGGCAGTGCCAGAGACCTGATTATCGTTGGCGGTTAAATCCAGCTGGCCCAGCGTGACAGTGTCGGTATCGCGCTGATAGCTGGCCTGCATTGCACCGTTACCCTGTACGCCCTTAACCGGAATATCTGCGCCGTTTAGCTGATAGCTAAACTTGCTAATATTCGCCGCAAAGGCCTGCGGATAATGCTGCATATCCAGTTCAGCTTTCATCGTGAAAGCGAGATCGCGCTGATTACGACTGATGCGGCTGGAAAGCTGAAGAGTTGCCTGTCGGTTGGCATCTTTCTCCATCTGCATATTGATATCGCGAACGTTGATGACATCATCATTGCCGCGTTGCCAGATAAGCAGACTGTCGACAACGCTTAATTTATCGATATCAAATTTCCAGCCCGCCTCGAGGGTCGGCGTTACCGGCGCAACAGGCGTTGGTGTGGAAGGCGCGACAGGAGCGTCAGGCTGATTCTCTTCGCTATCCGGCGTAAGACGAACAACTGCATTTTTTAGCAGGACCTGCTTCACCGCGAGCTGATGAGAAAGCAGCGGCCAGAGTTTGACATCCAGCCGCATGTTTTCGGCGCTGACCACCGGCGCTTTCGCTCCGGGCGCGGTCAGCGTAGTTTGTCCGGCGATAATGCTCAGCTGAGGCCAGACATGCCAGCGCAGTGAGCCGTTGATCGCCAGCTGATAGCCGCTTTTCATCTCAACCCTTTCCACCATATATTGGCGGAAGTCGTTCGGGTTAATCAGAAACACCAGCGAAGTCATGCCGGCAATGATAACCACCAGTAAAATCACCAGTGTCGTCAGTAGTCTTCTCATGCCTTCCTCACGTTTTTATCCGGCTTGCAGATAAAAAAGCTGTATCAGTCTTCATCAATACGGCTGGCAACCGCACTTTGCTGGTCGCGATATTTCGCATCCTGACGGCTGTTATAAGGACGCGCTGCCGGGCCAGATAACGGCTCGAAACTGAGTGCGCCAATCAGCATGCCGGGACGAAGTGCTAAGGGTAATTTGCCGGAATTATAGAATTCCAGCACGATACGCCCCTGCCAGCCGGGATCGATGCGGTGCGCAGTGACGTGAACCATTAAACCCAGACGCGCCAGCGATGAGCGCCCGTCCAGCCAGCCGACCAGATCATCGGGTATAGAAACCGTTTCAAACGTCACGGCAAGCGCCAGTTCACCTGGATGCAGGAAGAACGCTTCACCTTCCGGCAAAACAATTTCATCACTCATCACTTTATCGAGAGAGGCGCTGACTTCGTCCTTCGGGCCACTCAGATCGATAAAACCAGCGTTGTGCCCGAGAAATACGCGAAAGCCATTGCCCAGACGCACATCTACTGTAGCACCGTTAATACGTTCAACGGGCGGACGCGGTGAAATCCCTAATTTGCCACTGTCCAACCAGGCTTCTATATCTCGATCGCAAAGTCTCATCGTTTCTCCGGTATGTTTTCTACAGCATGGCGATTAATTGAAAAACTGGCTGATTTTTGCCTTTAAGATATCAATCGCAATCCGGTTTTTTCCGCCACGCGGCACAATGATGTCTGCGTATTGTTTGGAAGGTTCGATAAATTGCAGGAACATTGGGCGGACGGTCTTCTGATACTGCGCCATCACGGAATCCATCGAACGGCCACGTTCGTTGACATCACGCTTCATGCGGCGCATCAGGCAGATATCAAGAGGTGTATCGACGAAGATAGAGAAGTTCATTTCCTGGCGCAGACGCACGTCAGTCAGCAGCAGGATCCCTTCAAGAATGATGACTTTTTTCGGTTTCAGCGTCACCGTTTCGGCAAGCCGGGTGTGTTCAATAAAGCTGTAGCTCGGCAGTTCAATTGCCTGACCTGATTTCAGCGCCTGTAAGTGCTGAAACAGCAAATTGTGATCCATCGCACTCGGATGGTCGTAGTTGGTTTTGACCCGCTCTTCCATGGTCATATGGCTTTGGTCTTTATAGTAGCAATCTTCGGGGATCACCCCGATGTGCTCATCGCCTACCTGATCACGAAGTTCACGGTATAACGTACTGGCGATAAGGCTTTTTCCCGAAGCAGATGCGCCAGCGATACCTACGATGACACACTGATGGAATTTGTCAGACATAAAATTAAAGACCTGATTTGGAAGTTGGAAGGCAAACACAGATATGTGCTTTGAACGCGGCAATTATAAGTTCAAGACACTGCCTGATGCCAGCGTTAAGGCTGTGTAATCGCTGACATCGGGCAATAAATCGCTGAGTTGAGAGATTAAACTGCGCGGAAAGCGATTTCTGTCGGAATTGCATCGCCCTTCCAGAACAGTTGTGACGCCACTTTTGATGCCAGTTCACGATAAATCGTTGTAAATTCGCTCTCAGGATTCGAAACGACCGTCGGCTCGCCGCGATCTAAATCTTCCCGTAGTGAGATGTGCAGCGGTAATTGCGCCAGCAGCTCACAGCGATATTTCTCTGCCAGACGCTGGGCGCCACCGGTGCCAAATATCGGTTCGTGATGGCCACAGTTGCTACACACGTGCATGCTCATGTTTTCGATAATGCCCAACACCGGCACATGCACTTTCTCAAACATCACGATCCCTTTCATGGCATCAAGCAACGCGATGTCCTGCGGCGTGGTGACAACCACTGCCCCGGTCACCGGAATGTTTTGCGAGAGCGTCAGTTGAATATCACCGGTACCCGGCGGCAGGTCGATCACCAGATAATCCAGATCCGGCCACAGCGTATCCTGCAACATCTGCATCAATGCCTTACTGGCCATCGGACCACGCCAGACCATGGCATTTTCATCAGTAACCAAATAACCAATCGAGTTGGTCGCCAGACCATGCGCCATAATCGGCGACATGTGTACGCCATCCGGTGACGTCGGGCGTTCATCTTCAGTGCCCAACATATTTGGCACCGACGGTCCGTAAATATCCGCATCAAGAATCCCGACTTTGCCGCCCTCAGCCGCCAGCGCCAGTGCCAGATTCACCGCAGTGGTCGATTTCCCGACGCCGCCTTTTCCCGAACTGACCGCCAGAATATTGCGCACCCCTTTAATACCCGGCTGATCATTGGCTCGTTTCAGGGTGGCGATGTCGTGACGCAGGGTCCACTGGATTGCCGATGCACCGGTTACCCGCAGCAGTTCGCCGCTGGTTTCCTCTTTCAAAATCTCAAAACCGCTTTTCCAGGCGAAGGGCAGCGTCAGGTCGATATGTAAAACGTCGTCCATTAACACGCAATGATGCAATGCCTTAATGGCGTTGAGATCTTTTTGCAGGGTTGAATGACGAAAGGTGGCCAGTACGCCGGTCACTAGTGCGCGCAGCCCCGCGGGGGTGGTCTGCTGTGGGGATTGAGATGTCATCCCGGCTCCTTGAAACTGGTTATCAGACTATTTATTAAACGACTTATTCTTTAAATAGCATAACAGAAGGTTCATGCAGAGATCCCCCGTTTGTTTACGAGGGGCGGCGCTTTCGGTTAACATCAATCCCCCTGATTTCAACAACAGAAAGCAAGCTCTTACTATGGCTCAAGTCGCGAAAAAAATTTTGGTAACCTGTGCACTTCCGTACGCCAACGGATCCATCCATCTCGGTCACATGCTCGAGCACATCCAGGCTGACGTCTGGGTTCGTTTCCAGCGAATGCGCGGCCATGAGGTGCACTTCATCTGTGCGGACGATGCGCACGGCACGCCGATCATGCTGAAAGCTCAGCAACTCGGTATTAAGCCGGAAGAGATGATTGCCGAAATGAGCCAGGAGCATCAGAAAGATTTCGCCGGCTTTGGCATCAGCTACGACAACTATCACTCCACGCACAGCGACGAAAACCGTGAGCTGTCCGAGCTGATTTATGGTCGTCTGAAAGAAAATGGCTTCATCAAGAATCGCACCATTTCTCAGCTGTACGATCCGGAGAAAGGCATGTTCCTGCCTGACCGCTTCGTCAAAGGCACCTGCCCGAAATGTAAATCACCGGATCAGTACGGCGATAACTGCGAAGTTTGCGGCGCGACTTACAGCCCGACTGAACTGATCGAGCCGAAATCCGTGGTGTCCGGCGCGACGCCGGTCATGCGTGAGTCCGAGCACTACTTCTTCGACCTTCCAGAATTTAGCGCCATGTTGCAGGCGTGGACCCGTTCCGGTGCATTGCAGGAGCAGGTCGCCAATAAAATGCAGGAATGGTTTGAATCCGGCCTGCAACAGTGGGATATCTCCCGTGATGCGCCTTACTTCGGTTTCGAAATTCCGGATGCGCCGGGCAAATTTTTCTACGTCTGGCTGGATGCGCCAATCGGTTACATGGGTTCATTCAAAAACCTGTGCGACCGTCGCGGCGATCTGAACTTCGACGAGTTCTGGAAAAAAGATTCCACCACCGAGCTGTATCACTTCATCGGTAAAGACATCGTTTATTTCCACAGCCTGTTCTGGCCGGCGATGCTTGAGGGCAGTAATTTCCGTAAACCGACCAATCTGTTCGTTCATGGTTACGTCACGGTTAACGGTGCGAAGATGTCTAAATCGCGCGGCACGTTTATCAAGGCCAGCACCTATCTGAACCATCTGGATGCGGACTGCCTGCGTTATTACTACACCGCCAAACTGTCTTCTCGTATCGACGATATCGACCTGAATCTGGAAGATTTCGTGCAGCGCGTGAATGCCGATATCGTCAACAAAGTGGTGAATCTGGCGTCCCGTAATGCCGGTTTTATCGCCAAACGCTTTGACGGCAAACTGGCAGATAAGCTGGCTGACGAAGCGCTGTACAAAACCTTCACCGATGCGGCGGAAAGCATCGCGCAGGCCTACGACAGCCGCGAGTCTGGTCGCGCCATCCGTGAAATCATGGCGCTGGCCGATCTGGCTAACCGTTATGTGGATGAGCAGGCACCGTGGGTAGTGGCAAAACAGGAAGGCCGCGACGCTGACTTGCAGGCGATTTGCTCAATGGGCATAAACCTGTTCCGTGTGCTGATGACCTACCTGAAACCGGTTCTGCCCTCGCTGGCCGAACGGACCGAAGCATTCCTTAACAACGAACTGAGCTGGGATTCCATTGCTCAGCCGTTGCTGTCGCATCAGGTCAATCCATTCAAAGCACTGTTTAACCGCATTGAGCTGGATAAAGTGGCAGCGATGGTCGATGCCTCAAAAGAAGATATTGCGGCGGCGAACGCGACCGTAGTGACAGGTCCGCTGGCGGATGACCCGATTCAGGAAACCATCACCTTTGATGATTTCGCTAAAGTCGACATGCGGATCGCGCTGATTAAAAGTGCTGATTTCGTGGAAGGTTCGGACAAACTCCTGCGGCTGCAACTCGATTTGGGCGGCGAAACGCGCCAGATTTTCTCCGGCATTCGCTCTGCATATCCTGATCCAAAACTGCTGGAAGGCCGCCTGACCATCATGGTCGCAAACCTTGCACCGCGTAAAATGCGTTTTGGTATCTCCGAAGGGATGGTGATGGCAGCGGGTCCTGGTGGGAAAGACATCTTCCTGCTCAGCCCGGATTCCGGCGCACAGCCGGGGATGCAAGTGAAGTAAAAGCTCATAACTGCACCTCCCCCTGCGAAGGGGGAGGAAGCAAAATCATTTAGGCCAGTTCGGCCATACGCTGCGTGGATACTCCCTGTCGATATCCGATTTCGCCAGCCCAATATCCTTCAACTGATCCGTACTCAGCGAATGCAAAATCTTGCGGCTGACCCGGCGCTCATTCCAGCTGTAAATAGCGGCATACACTTGCCCGGCTAGCCCCGCTTTTTTGACCGGCGTCTGTACGGTATGTAACGGCGCAACGGTATCTGTTGCAATAACTCTTTCACAAACAACAATTTCACACGCTGCAAACTGACGTTCTTCAATGATATTTTTCATATTCTGCCCCTGTTAACGACCTGACAACAGGATCGGATAAACGGCCAAAACATTACAGATTCAGATTTTTAGTATTTCAACCATACAGATCTGGATTAGATGACAGATACAGGGTTAGATTGATTGCATCTGTACTGTTTTCTTTGCGCAGGAGTTGAGAAAAAGATAATGAACCGTTATGAAAATCTGGCAAACGTATTGAGCGACCGCATCGAGCAGGGTTTGTATCCCGCTGGTATCCGCCTGCCGTCGGTGCGCGTACTGAGCAGTGAACACGGCGTCAGCGTGAGTACGGTGCAGCAGGCTTACCGCGTGCTGGAGGAAAAACAACTGGTCGAAGCTCGCCCAAAATCCGGTTATTTTGTGAAAGGTGCACGCCTCCAGGCCGCCCTGCCCTCCGGCTGTCGCCCTGCGCAGCGCCCGGTGGAGATCTCCCAGTGGGAACAGGTGCTGGATCTCATCACTTCGCCACACCGGCCAGGCGTCGTGCAGCTGGGTCGCGGCTCGCCGGACGTTACCGCGCCCACCCTCAAACCGCTGAGCCGCCTGATGGGTCGCGCTGGTCAGCATCAGAATCTCAACGCGTTTCATTACGACAGCATCTACGGTTCGGAAGATTTACGGGAACAAATTGCCCGTCTGCTGATCGACAGCGGCAGCCACATGGATGCCAGCAATATTCTGATCACCACCGGCTGTCACGAAGCGCTGTCGATAGCCATCCGGTCGGTGTGCGAGCATGGCGATATTGTGGCGGTGGATTCGCCGAGTTTTCACGGTGCGATGCAAACGCTGAAAGGCTTCGGCATGAAAGCGCTGGAAATCCCTACCGATCCGGTCACGGGCATCAGTCTGGAAGCACTGGAAATGGCGCTGGAACAGTGGCCAATCAAAGCTATTCAGCTGACGCCCAACTGCAACAATCCGCTTGGCTACAACATGCCGGATGAGCGTAAAAAAGGTCTGCTGCGTCTGGCACAGCGCTACGATATCGCCATTATCGAAGACGATGTCTATGGCGAACTGGCGTATCAGTATCCCCGCCCGGCCACCATTACCTCATTTGATGAGGACGGTCGCGTGCTGCTGTGCAGTTCGTTTTCCAAAACGCTGGCACCCGGCCTGCGCGTCGGCTGGATTGCGCCGGGGCGTTATCACGACCGCGCGATCCATATGAAATACATCACCACCGGCGCGTCCGCCACGCTGCCGCAAATTGCCATTGCCGACTTCATCAAGCAGGGGCATTACCTGGTGCATTTACGCCGTATGCGCAATCAGTACCAGCGCAACCTGTGTACCATGACCGACTGGGTGATGAAGTATTTCCCGTGCGGAACACGCGTGAGCCGCCCTCAGGGCGGTTTTCTGCTGTGGATCGAACTTGATGAACGCGTCGATACGCTGCGGTTAAATCGCTTGCTGGAAGAACATAGCGTGCAGATCGCCATCGGCTCGATATTCTCCGCGTCGGGAAAATACCGTAATTGCCTGCGAATGAATTACGCCCAGACCCTGACTGCCAAAACCGAGCGCGCGGTACAGCGTGTGGGAATATTAGCGTCACAAATGCTGGAAAGTTGCTAAACGCCACCCGGAGAGATTGTCATCGTGCAGATAGAACCGTTACCGCCCCTGAACACGCTGGTGGCGTTTGAATGCGTGGCGCGCTATTGCAGCTTTTCCCGCGCCGCCGAAGAGCTGAACCTGACGCAAAGCGCCATCAGCCGCCAGATTATCCAGCTGGAAGAGATGCTCGGCTGTAAACTATTCCAGCGCGCTCAGCGCAAAACTACGCTGACGCCGCGCGGAGAGATCTATGCACAACAGGTGCGTAAACTGCTTGGCGACATTTCGCAGTCAACCGCCGAAGTCATGGGCTGGAACGGCCTGCCGCAGGTGACGCTGGCCTGCACCAGCGCGATGAGCGGGCTGTGGCTTTCGTCGCGGCTATCCACGCTGCGCCAGCTGATGCCGGATTTACAAATTCGCATGAAAATCTCCGACAGTTTTTCCGACCTGAAATCCTCAGAATTCGATCTGGCGATTTTCTACCTGCGCGAACCCCCTGCAGGCTATCACGTCGAGGCACTGTTCGATGAAGTCTGCTATCCCATGTGCTCACCGGAATTCCTCACCCGCCTTCCCCCACAGGCCAGCGCGGCAGATTTACTGGAGCAAACATTGCTGATTCAGGACGACCCGCAACGTGAGTGGACCGGCTGGCGGGACTGGTTTGCCTCGCAGGATATCGGCCACGTCTCGCCCCGCCGCACCTGGCGTGCCAACAACTACCCGTTTCTGGTGCAGTCAGCGGTGCTGGGGGATGGCATTTTACTGGGCTGGGAAGGGCTGGTGCAGGATTACGTCAACAGCGGGCAACTGGTCGCCGCGCATCCCGGTAAGCTGACCGCCGCCGGAAAATGCTACATGCTTACGCCGCAGGACAGATTCCTCAAACCAGTGGTGCATAAGGTGATTAACTGGCTGAAAAAGCCATGAAATGTAGCGCCTCCCCTTTAGCAGGTGAGGCGTTAAATAATAAAACTCTGATGTGTTAATTAAATATCCATCGGCGGTATTTTATTTTTCTCCAGATAACGGCGCTTTCTCGCAGAATTCATGCCAATTAATGTGAACAACAGCCAGCATGACTGCGAAATACAGGAGGCAAGGTTAAAATCATGGCTCAAAGAATACAGCCCGAACACACCGCCGATAATATTAAGATATGCGTAAGTATTAGCATCAACCGCTAGTCTGCGCATCTGGACCAACGCATAAGCCAGAAGATAACAAAACACACCAATTAACCCGACCACCGTATGCAGTTCCACCGGCCCTTTCCCTTTGCGAACGTTCATTACCCAGAAAAATAAAGCTTTTCAGGGTGTTCTGCCGCGCATTTTTCGCATACCCTCATGATAAATTCTCATGCCAGTAACGCAGAGTGTTTTGATATAAATCAGGCAGGCAAACCATTGCGCCCATTTGATACACCAGGGATATTTCACTTGCACCTATAAAATTTCAGCACGCCACCATGGAGAAAATAATGAAAGATAATAATTCCCCTTTGACGAAATTAATGCAGGATGCACAACTTAGCCGACGCGGCTTTATTACCAGCGCTTCCGCTGTGGGTATTACTACTGCATGGGGATTATCGCCTTTCTCCGCGTTTGCAGCCGAGCCTAAAAAAGGCGGCGTATTAAAACTGGGTATGTCAGGCGGAAATACCAGCGATACGCTTGACCCGACATTATTCAGCGACTGGGTGCCCTTAAATCAGGCATATATGCTGATGAACGGCCTGATCGAAATTGATGAAAATAACCAGGCCACGCCGGAACTGTTCTCTAAGTGGGAAGCCAAACCGGGTGCAGCAGAGTGGATTTTTACCGTCCGTGAGGGCGTCACTTTTCACAACGGTAAGAAGCTGGACGCCGACGATATTCTTTACTCCATCAATTTGCACCGCGGCGACAAATCCAAAAGTGCCATCAAAACCCAGCTTGCGGCCATTACCGGCCTGACCAAACAGGGTGACAACCAGATCCTTATCACTCTCGACGGTGGCAATGCCGACCTGCCCTACCTGCTGGCTGATTACCATCTGGTGGTGGTACCGAACGGTTTTACCGACTGGTCCCACCCGATTGGCACCGGCGGTTTCATTTTTGATCAGTACGAGCCGGGCGTACGCTCGCTGTTCAAACGTAACCCGAACTACTGGAAGCCGGATCGCGCCTTTGTCGATGCTGTGGAAGTGTTGGTGATCAACGACCCGACGGCGCGCACCAACGCCCTGATTTCCGGGCAGGTTCACGCCATTAACCGTGTTGATTTCAAAACCGTCGATTTTCTCAAACGCAGCCCGGCGCTCAATATCATTCGTTCTGCCGGCGGCCAGCACTTTACCTTCCTGATGGATTGCAGCGTCGCACCGTACAACAACAACGACGTGCGCATGGCGATAAAATACGGCATCGACCGGCAGAAAATCCTCGATACCGTGCTGCGCGGCTACGGCTCGCTGGGTAACGATCACCCGATCCCGAAAACCGACCGCTTCTTCAATCACAACCTTGAGCAGCGCGCTTACGATCCAGACAAATCAGCGTTCTATCTGAAAAAAGCCGGTCTGACGGATCTCAAAATAGAGCTTTCTTCTTCCGATGCCGCCTTTGCCGGGGCGTTAGACGCTGCGGCCCTGTTCCAGGGACAAGCGCAAAAAGGCGGGATTCAGGTCAACATCAAACGACAGCCCGCCGACAGTTACTGGGACGACGTGTGGATGAAAGCGCCGTTCAGCATGGGCTATTGGGGTGGCCGTCCGACGGCGGATCAGATGTTCTCTACCGCCTATCAGTCCACCGCCAAATGGAACGATACCCACTGGAAAGATGAGAAGTTCGACGCCCTGCTCCTTCAGGCGCGTTCGCTGCTCGATGAAAGCAAACGTGCCGAAATCTACGGCGAGTTGCAAAGTATTGTGCGTGACAACGGCGGTGCGATGATCCCGCTGTTTGGCGATTATCTCGATGCGGCGAGTAAAAAAGTTGGCGGTATCAAACCGCACCCGATGTTTAACTTCATGGGTGGTCGTCTGGCCGAGCGCGTCTGGCTGGAGGCATGATGAAGAAGAGGATTTTACAGCGTGTGCTGCTCGGTATTATCACGCTGTGGCTGGTGTCGGTGCTGATTTTTATCGGCACCGAAATGTTGCCCGGTGACGTGGCGACGGCCATTTTAGGCCAGAGCGCCACGCCAGAAACCGTGGCGGCGCTGCGCCTGCAACTGGGGCTAGATGAGCCGTCAGTGCTGCGTTATCTGCACTGGCTGGCGGGCATTATGCACGGCGATTTAGGGCATTCGCTGGCCAACGGTCGTCAGATCAGCGACGAGCTGCTGCCGCGTCTGGGTAACACGCTGTTTCTGGCGGGTTATGCCGCAGTGATCGCCATTCCGCTGGCGGTAGGTTTAGGCATCGCCTCGGCTATCTGGCGCGGTTCGGTCTTTGACCGGCTGGCGAATACCCTGACGCTCATCAGCATTTCCGTGCCGGAGTTTTTCGTCGGTTACATTCTGGTGATTGCCTTCGCCATCCGTCTGACCTGGTTTCCCAGTCTGGCGATGGTGGACAGTTCTTCGACCCTGGCCGACCGGCTGTATGTCTGCACCCTGCCGATGCTCACCCTGACGCTGGTGGTGCTGGCGCATATGTTACGCATGACCCGCGCCTCAGTCACGGCGGTGATGTCCAGCCCGTACATTGAAAGCGCGGTACTCAAGGGCATTCCGCGCTGGCGCATTGTGGTCTCACACGCCTTGCCCAACGCCCTCGCACCGATCATTAACGTTGTGGCGTTCAACCTCGCGTATCTGGTGGTCGGGGTGATCCTGGTGGAAGTGGTGTTTGTCTATCCGGGTATCGGTCAGTACATGGTCGATGCCGTGACCAAGCGCGATCTGCCGGTGGTTCAGGCCTGTGGCCTGCTGTTCGGTGGCACCTATATTTTCCTCAACACCACCGCCGATTTACTGGCGATCTGGTGCAATCCACGCCTGCGCCATGCGCGCTAAAAAGAGGGACATCATGAACCGTTATTTCATTAATATCCCGCTGTCGGCCTGGATTGGCATTGTGATTATTGCGGTAAATTTGCTGGCAGCGGTATTTGCGCCGTGGCTTGCGCCGCATAGCGAAACCGAACAGGTCGGCGATATCTGGCTGCTGCCTTCTGCCGCCACGCCGTTTGGCACTGACAGCCTCGGTCGAGATATGCTCTCACGCATCCTGTTTGGCGCACGTACCACCATTGCCATCGCGCTGACCATCACCTTCAGCTCCTTCATCATTGGTATCGTCACCGGCTTTACCGCCGCGATTTACGGCAAATGGGTGGACGTTGTGCTGTCGCGCATCGTCGATACCGTGATGTCAATTCCGGTGCTGATTTTCGCCCTGATCGTCCTTTCGGTGATGGGCACCTCGATCCCGGTGCTGGTGCTGACCATCGCCCTGCTCGACGCCACCCGCGTGTTTCGTCTGGCGCGGCTGGTGGCGCAGGCGATTGTCTGTCAGGAATATGTGGAAGCGGCTCGTCTGCGCGGTGAAGGCCTGCGCTGGGTGCTGTTTAAAGAGATCCTGCCCAACGCCCTGCCGCCACTGCTGGCAGAATTCGGGATGCGTTTCTGCTTTACCTTCCTGTTTATCGCGGGCTTAAGTTTCTTAGGGTTGGGCATCCAGCCGCCGTATGCCGACTGGGGCAGCATGGTGCGCGACAACGCCCAGGCGATTAACTTCGGCCAGTTCGCCCCGCTGTATCCGGCGGCGGCGATTGCCCTGCTGACCATTGGCGTTAATCTGGTGGTCGACTGGCTGCTGGCACGCAACAGCCTGCCGCATGGAGATGAAGCATGACCCGTACAATTTTGGAGATGCGCGGACTGCGCATCGAAACCCTCGACGGCTCCCCGCTGGTGCAGGATATTTCGCTGAAACTGGCGGCGGGCGAAGTACTGGGGCTTATCGGCGAATCCGGTGCCGGTAAATCGACTATCGGACTGGCGGCGCTGGGTTATGCGCGTCAGGGCTGCCGGATTGCCGGAGGAGAAGTGTTTCTCGACGGCACCGACATCGTTTCGCAACCTTCCCGCGTTAAACAGGAATGGCGCGGACGCCGCGTGGCATATGTCGCACAAAGCGCAGCCGCCGCATTTAATCCGGCGCTCACTATCGGAAAACAGGTCTGCGAGGGCCCGATTCGTCACGGCCTGATGAACAAAGAAGAGAGCCGCCAGTGGGCGATTTCTCTGTTCCGCTCGCTGGATTTGCCGGATCCGGAAAACATCGGCAAACGCTATCCGCATCAGCTTTCCGGCGGACAACTGCAACGGGCGATGGCCGCGATGGCGATGTCCTGCAAGCCTGATTTGCTGATCATGGACGAACCCACGACCGCGCTGGATGTCACCACGCAGATTGAAGTGCTGGTGATGCTGCGCAAACTGGTGCGAGAGTTCAACACCGCTGCGCTGTACATCACTCACGATCTGGCCGTGGTTGCCCAGCTCGCCGACCGTATTATGGTGTTGCGTCACGGCAAAGAAGTGGAAACCGGTGATACGCAAACTATCCTGGAAAATCCGCAGCAGGAATACACCCGCAGGCTGGTGGCCGAACGCGAACATGCGCTCACGCCACTGGCAGACGGCCATGCGTCCTCCGGCCAGCCGCTGCTGTCCATGCAAAAAATCAGTACCGGTTACAACGGTCAGCGCGTGGTGCATGACGTGAGTTTGCAACTGCCGCGCGGCAAAACGCTGGCGATCATCGGCGAATCCGGCAGCGGAAAAAGCACGCTGGCGCGCGCGCTGGTCGGGCTGTTGCCGGACACCGAGGGCACGACGGATTTCGACGGCATGTCGCTTTCGCACAATTATCAGAAGCGCGACAAAGAGACGCTGCGCCGGATGCAAATGATTTATCAGCTTCCCGACGTGGCGCTGAACCCCCGCCAGACATTGCTGGACATCATCGGCCGCCCGCTTAATTTCTATTTTGGCATGAACAAAAAGCAGGTTCGTGAACGCGTGGAAGAGTTGCTGCGCCTGACCGAGTTGCCGGTGAAGCTGGTCGACCGTCGCCCCAGCGAACTCTCCGGCGGGCAGAAGCAGCGCGTGTGTATCGCACGTGCACTGGCCGCGCAGCCGGAGCTGATTATCTGCGATGAAGCGACGTCGGCGCTCGATCCGCTGGTCGCCGAAGAAGTGCTGAATCTGCTGCGGCGACTGCAGCAACAACTGGGGCTGTCTTACCTGTTCATCACTCATGATCTCGGTACAGTCAAACGCATCGCCCATCAGGTCGCGGTGATGTATCAGGGCAAAGTGGTCGCCAGCGGGGATACCGACGTAGTCTTCCGCGCGCCAATGCACAGCTATACCGAAAAACTGCTGACCTCCGTACCGGAAATGCGCACAAGCTGGCTGGACGACGTACTCGCCCTGCGCAACGTTCCGCTTGCGGCGTCAGCCCTGCCTTCGACAGGAGTCTTATGAGCACCAAACGCATCGTGACCCAATTCCCTCACGCCGTCACCGTGACCGAACACCTGTGGATCCCGCTCGGTGACGGCACGCGCCTCGCCGCCCGCCTCTGGCTGCCGGATGACGCCGCACGCCAGCCGGTTCCGGCGATCCTCGAATACATTCCTTACCGCAAACGCGACGGCACCCGTACCCGCGACGAACCGATGCATGCTTTCTTTGCCGGCAACGGCTACGCGGTACTGCGCGTAGACATGCGCGGCAGCGGCGAATCCGACGGCCTGCTGGCCGACGAATATCTGTTGCAGGAACAGGACGACGCACTGGAAGTGATTGACTGGATCACGCAGCAAAGCTGGTGCAGCGGCAACGTCGGCATGATGGGTAAATCCTGGGGCGGCTTTAACGGTTTGCAGGTCGCCGCGCGCCGCCCTCCTGCGCTGAAAGCCGTCATCACCGTCTGTTCCACCGATGACCGTTACGCCGACGATATTCACTACAAAGGCGGTTGTTTGCTCAACGATAACCTTTGGTGGGGCGGCATTATGCTGGCGTACCAGAGCCGTCCGGCAGACCCGGCGCTGGTGGGTGACAGCTGGTATAAAGACTGGATCAACCGTCTGGAAAATATGCCGTTCTTCCCCGCATTGTGGATGGAGCATCCGCTGCGCGATGCCTACTGGCAGCACGGTTCGGTATGCGAAGACTGGTCAGCCATTCAATGTCCGGTGATGGCCATCGGTGGCTGGGCGGATGCGTACAGTAACGCCGTGTTCCGTCTGATGGATAATTTACAAGTACCGCGTCGCGCCATTCTTGGCCCGTGGGCACATATCTATCCGCAGGACGGCACTCCTGAACCGGCAATCGGATTCCTGCAGGAAGCGGTTCGCTGGTGGGATCACTGGCTGAAAGACCAAGACAACGGCGCGATGGACGGCCCGATGATCCAGACCTGGTTGCAGGACAGCCAGCCGCCGTCGGCCATGCGGCCGGTCAGTCGTGGCGAGTGGGTTGGATTTGATCGCGGTACAGCCAGCAATGTGCATCACAGCCCCCGCTGGCTGACGCGCGGCCAGCTGAATACCCAACCTGACGCCGACGCGGGCGTCATCAACCTGTGTTCACCGCAGAACCACGGCCTGATGGCCGGTGAATGGATGGGCGCAGGCGTACCCGGCGAAATGCCGCCGGATCAGCGCGTCGATGACGGCATGGCCGAGTTTTTCGACGGCGAACCGCTGGCAGAACCGCTTACGATTTTCGGTTTCCCGCAGTTCACCGTCGAGCTGAGCAGCGATAAACCTGCTGCGATGCTTTACGTTCGTCTTTCCGACGTCGCCCCCGACGGCTCGGTCAACCGCGTCACCCACGGCTGGCTGAACCTGTCGCATCTTCAGGGTCATGATAAATCGGTCTCGCTGATCCCCGGTCAAAAGGTGAAAGTTCCGGTGCAACTGGACGGCATCGCCCACCGCTTTGCTGCCGGAAACCGGATGCGGATTTCGCTGGCCACCACGTTCTGGCCGATGATCTGGCCCATGGCGGAAGCAGCGACGCTCACCGTTGACTTGCACAGCGCGCAGCTTATTCTGCCGGTGTGTGCTCAGCCGGTCAGCATCGCCGGGCCGATTGCCGAACCTCAAAGTGCCGTCCCGACGCCGCAAACCCTGCTGTCGCCGGGTCGCGTTGATCGCAACATCACCTATGATTTCCTCACCGATAGCTGGACCAGCGTTACTCACGGCGTCGGCGGCGTGTTCGGCGAAGGTGTCTATCGTTTCGATGATATCGACACCACGGTGGATCATAACCTGCGCCGCGAACTGACGGTCAGTAACGACGATCCGCTTTCTGCGCGCTATCTGCTGACACAGACCATGAAAATGGGCCGCGAAGGCTGGTGGATGGAAGCTGTCATCACGCTGGAGATGCGCAGCGACCTGACGCACTTTATCGTCAGCGGGGATATGGTGGTGAGTCTGAATGGCGAGGAAGAGGTGAGCCGCTACTGGCATGAGAAAGTGAGGCGTTAAATGCCTGTTTCGATCAAACTTTCATCTCCTGGCTAAGGAAGCACTTCGCTCCACGGATGACGATCGCGTATAGTGGCGTCCGCCCTGCTGAGGCTCACATTGCAAACTCTTCCAAAGGAACTGGATATGAAAAAACTTGCCGGACTCTTGTTATGGGTGGCGTTCAGCGCCACCGCTTCACAACCTTCCGTTACGCCGCAAAGCTTGCAGGCTTCAATAGATAAAATCGGCGCGGCGGAGACTATTCGCGGCCTTGATGAAAAAGGGATCAATACTCTCAGTGAAGGGATCCTCAACGCTGATACGCAGTGGATCGCGTTAGTGCCTAAACTGGCGCCGGGACTTGAGGGCGGAAACGCCACGACGGTTGCGGAGGCGCTGGCTAACGCACTCCCTAAAAATGCCCCGGCGGTCATTGACGCTATCTCAGCGAAGAAAAACACGGATTTCCCAGGCCGTAACACCGTGTGTACCATGCCTTTCAGTGGCAAAGATGACAACTGGCTTGCGCGCTACTACAAGCAGAGTCACGCGGCGCTGAAAAAACTGGGCACCGCAGGAAAACCCTGTAATGACCAGCTGGAGCAGGCTATCAGCGGGCTTAAGAATACTTCGACGCAACAACAGCATTCTCGTTTGAATCGTCAAAAACTGACGCCCGAACTGATTCTGCAAGCCATTGATCGCGATGGCGTCGATGATGTTATCAGCCAGCTGTCGGCAAAACAGCGTGCCAATATCGGCGAGGCTATCGCGCAAGGTAAACGTGAGTGGTTGCTGGTCGCCGATTCACTGGCAGAAAGTAAAGATGCACCGATGCACTCGATGCTTCTTACTGCGCTGGCGAAAGCATTATCGCAAAATCCGGGGGATGTGCTGACCGTCGCGAAAGGTCATGTTGACGCCGATCTCCTGTGCGGCATGCCCTTTCCCGAAGCCAGTAAAAGTGAGCTGATGCAGTATTATCAGGCCACCCGCAAAGCCTTGCTAAAAATTCGCAGGCGCGGCGAAGCCTGTCTGGCAGTTCTCGACCAGGAGCAGAGTACCCTGGTGAACTCACCGGGCGATCGGTAAGATTCTCTCAAAAACTGCGCCATCTTTCGTCACCGGATGGCGCAACGAAACAGATGAACGTACATCCCCTCACACCTCAGGAATGATCGCCGTAATGTCCCGGCTTTGCAGAATACGGCCATCCTGCGCCTGTAACTCGATTTTGCGCAGCGGCTGACGGCTTTGGGTGTCGATCAGACGCGTGCAGGCCTCGCCTTCTTCGAACAAATATTCGCTGCCCCACTGCCCTAATGCCACGAGGATCGGCTGGAGCGCCAGACCTTTTTCAGTCAGCACATAATCCTGATACGCCGAACCATCGGCGGCCGGTTCCACTTTCAAAATGCCTTCTGCCACCAGCGTTTTCAGCCGCGTGCTGAGGATGTTTTTCGCCGCACCGAGGCTGCGCTGAAACTCACTGAAACGCGTCATGCCGCGCATTGCGTCGCGGACAATCAGCAGCGTCCACCAGTCACCGATCAAATCCAGCGCCCGGGCGGTCGGGCAAGGCGTATTTTCCAGACGGGTACGTTTCAAGGGCACCTCCTGCTTAAATAATCTGGTTGCATTATAAAACCACTGGTGATAAAAATCATCTGGTTTCATTATTAAACCACTTAGCCTATCCCTTTACTTTGAGGTTCTGCCCATGTCTCATTCAAATTCCGCTTCCTCCGTTGCTCTCATCACCGGCGCATCCAGCGGTATTGGTGCCACTTACGCCGACCGTCTGGCAAAACGCGGTTACGATCTGGTGCTGGTCGCGCGCGATGCCGCCCGTCTGGATTCTCTGGCGCAACGCCTGCAGCTGGAAACCGGTGTCAACGTCACCGTGCTGCCTGCCGATCTGACCCGCAGCGAAGATCTGGCGCGAGTTGAAACCTTTATCCGCGCCAATCCGCAAATCTCTTTACTGGTGAATAATGCGGGTGCCTCGCTGCCGGGCGGTTTTGAGAACAGTGACGCCGATGCCATCGAGAATCTGATTACCCTGAACGTCACCTCGGTTGCCCGCCTCTCCCGCGTGGCGTTCGAGGGTTTGCTGAAACACAAAGAAGGCGCGATCATTAATATCGCCTCTGTGATGGCACTGGCGCCCGAGCTGCAATCGGCCGTCTATTCCGCCACCAAAGCCTTTGTCCTGACGTTCAGCCAGACGCTGCAATTTGAGATGGCAGAGCGCGGTTTGTACGTTCAGGCGGTGTTGCCTGCCGCGACGCGCACTGAAATCTGGGCGCGCTCAGGTAAGAATATCGACGAAGTACCGGGCGTGATGGAAGTCGGTGAGCTGGTGGATGCGGCGCTGCTGGGCTTTGATCGCAAAGAAAAAATCACTATCCCGCCGCTGCATGATGAAAAACAGTGGAATGATTTCGACGCCCTGCGCGGGGCAATGCTGCCGAACTTCCTGCAATCCCAGGCGGCACCGCGTTACAAATCCTGACCGTCTCACATTGACCAGTAACAACAATTTGCTGGTCAACCGATGTTCGCTTTGCAAATATAACAATACGTTAACTTTGTGAAGTGAATACGATGACCGAATTTGTAATTGCCGTACCCAAAACGCCTTCTCTGGCCGTTGAAGGCCAGAGTGCACGTTTCCCCTTACGCCGCGTTTACTGCGTAGGCCGCAACTATTCCGAGCACGCCCGCGAAATGGGCCACGACCCCGATCGCGAGCCGCCGTTCTTCTTCTCCAAGCCTGCCGACGCCGTGGTTCCGGCCAGTGGCAGCGTGCCTTATCCGACCCTGACTGAAGATTTGCATTACGAAGTCGAGTTGGTCGTGGCCATCGCTCAGGGCGGTAAAAATATCGCTGTCGCCGATGCGCTGTCGCATGTCTGGGGTTATACCGTAGGTGTTGACCTGACCCGCCGCGACCTGCAGTCACAGGCAAAAAAAATGGGCCGTCCGTGGGATTTCGCCAAAGGGTTTGATGCCTCCGCACCCGCCAGTCCGCTACTGCCGGTCAGTCAGACCGGTCATCCTGCAACAGGGAAAATCTGGCTGGATGTGAATGGTGAGCAGCGGCAGCGCGGCGATTTAAGCGATCAGATTTGGCAGGTGGCGGACGTCATCAGTTATTTGTCACAGGCGGTAGAATTGCAGCCCGGTGATTTGATTTACACCGGCACGCCTGCCGGCGTGGGTGCGGTGCAGCGCGGTGATGTGATCACCGGCGGCATCGAAGGCCTGAGCGATTTCAGCTTTACGCTGGCCTGACCGTCTTACCGGACGCCTGATGTCAGGCGTCCGTCTCTCCGATTTTCTTCTTCATGTCTTCTTCGATAAGCGGGATCAGTTTTTCAAACGCGCACGCGCTGGCCGGGTCAAACAGTGACAGCGTCTCAATCTGGCTGAGTAAAATCACCTTGCGGAAATTCAACACGTTCACCGGTTCCGACACCGGCGTAATGCCGTGATCGCGGTAATAGCGGGCATAGTTATGCTCAACGCGCAGCTCCAGGGTGTCTTTGTCGCAATAGCCGCTGACCATCGGGATCACCACCACGTTGTCTGATGACGACGTTTCACAACGCGCGGTATGGACCATGCCGATGTAGACGCGGCGCGACTGGAGCGTGATAAACACCATGTCTCCCTGCTCCATGCACTGATACAAAATGCCTTCCACGCCGTTGGCGCGCGTCAGCTGCTTATAAAGCTTTCTGCGCCCGGCAGTGTTGAGCCGCAGGCCGGCTGACCAGGTGGTGCGAACCAGACAAAGCATCACCGACACCGCCAGCATAATGACCACCGGAGCCTGAATGCCGAGGAAACTCCAGTTAATGAAATCGCGGTGATAATGCACGTCCTGATGCAAATGTGGCAACGCGGGCAGCCAGTTGATCACCCCGGAAATGCCCCACAACGCCATGTAGACCAGCGCAATAACCAGCACGCCCTGTAACACGAAGATGCAGCCGTAGAGCGCGACCAGAAAATAGACGTCCCAGCCGAAGGTGCGTTTAAGTTTGAAACGCGATGAGATGTCGCGGGTGGTGTACCAGTACCCGCAGACCATTAACACCATGAAGACCGCCGTCGCCATTACAGCACGCTCATGCGTTTGACGTGACGGGCGAAGTCTTTCTGCATGTCCTCATTGGCGGGATTTACTGAAGCGGTACCGTTTTCATCAATTAAAATGCGTTCGCCTTCTTCCAGCGTATTTTCAATATCGGCGGCGCTGAACAACCCAAGAAATTGCTCGGGGCTGGAAAAAATTTGTAGCAGGATCCTAAACATGCGTCTCTCTTGTCTTTGCAAAAACCTAAGACTAGCCAACTCAGACAGAAATGGGGGAAAGACCGGGCAGTTTCGGAGTATTTACTTTTGCAACGCTGACGTCGCAACATAAAAAAGGGCCGCCTTGCGGCAGCCCTGAGTCTTCATCGTCATATGACGGGAAGAATTACTTCACTTCTGCGCCGTCGTGATGCGCATCTTCATGGGCAATCTGAGCTTCTTTAACTTCAGCCGCGCGTTTACGCAGACCAATCCAACCCAGCACCAGCAGAATGATCAGCACCGGAATGGTCGCGATAGTATAGGTGCCGTTCGGGTAGTCAAACGCCATCAGTACCAGCACGCTGGCCAGGAACGCCAGCGTCAGCCAGGAAGTCACGGGTGCCCACGGCATTTTGAAGGACACGTCTTTGGCACGGCCTTCTTTGATAGCAGTACGCAGCTTCATCTGGCAGACAATGATAAATGCCCATGAACTGAGGATGCCCAATGATGCGACGTTCAGAACAATTTCAAATACCTGCGATGGCACGTAGTAGTTCAGCACCACGCCGATGATGTAAATCCCGACGGTCACCAGAATGCCCGCGTAAGGCACCTGCTGCGCACTCATCTTCGACATGAATTTCGGCGCAGATCCGCCCATCGACAGCGAACGCAGAATACGACCGGTGGAGTACAGGCCAGAGTTCAGGCTCGACAGTGCGGCAGTCAGCACCACGATGTTCATGATTGTCCCGATATACGGCACGCCCAGCTTACTGAAGAAGGTCACGAACGGACTCTGACCCGCCTGATAAGCATTCCACGGCAGCAGCAGAACCAACAACACCACGGAACCAACGTAGAACAAGGCGATACGCCAGATCACGCTGTTAATGGCTTTCGGCAGCACTTTCTCAGGATCTTTAGTTTCGCCCGCCGCAGTACCGACCAGTTCGATCGCCGCGAAGGCAAAGACCACGCCCTGCACAAGCACCAGCGCAGGTAACAGGCCGTGCGGGAATATCCCGCCATTATCGGTGATCAGATGCAAACCGGTGGCGTTGCCCGCAAGCTCTTTGCCGGTGCCGAGAAACACCACGCCGACCACCAGGAAAATGGCAATCGCCGCGACTTTAATCAGCGCAAACCAGAACTCCATTTCGGCAAACCACTTCACGCCGATCATATTCATGGTTGCGACAATCGCCAGCGCACCAAGCGCAAACATCCATTGCGGAACATCACCGAAGGTTCCCCAATAGTGCATATACAGAGCCACTGCGGTGATATCGACAATCCCGGTCATCGCCCAGTTGAGGAAGTACATCCAACCGGCCACGTAAGAGGCTTTTTCGCCAAGAAACTCACGCGCGTAGGAAACAAAGCTGCCGCTGGTCGGACGGTGTAACACCAGTTCGCCAAGCGCACGCAGGATGAAGAATGAGAAAATACCGCACACTGCGTAGACGATGGCCAGTGCCGGACCGGCCATCTGCAAGCGTGCACCTGCACCGAGGAACAAGCCGGTGCCGATAGAACCCCCGATAGCAATCATCTGAACCTGACGATTGCCCATACTTTTGTGATACCCGTCGTCGTGCGAATCCAACCAGCGTCTTTTGGCAGCGCGTTTTGCCTCTGCCGACTTTTTATGAGACTTCATTCGATCTTGTTCTCCAAAAAATGACCTTCGCCTGACGTCTGAGGCTGCAAGCAACCGATTGCAAGCCTCGACGTTTACGTGGTTTATCCACTGTATTTTTTTAAGCCGGAACTGTTTTCAAGCAATAACGGCGAAGGATGCTACCTTTTCTCACTAACCGAGGCAAAAAAAACGTAATTAAAAATTGTTATCACTCATATTTCGCAGGACGAATTTTGTGTTTCCGTGCGGTCATGACGGCGCCTTTGGCTGGCTCTCTTTACGCACCCGCTCAATGTTGATGGACAGGTACATCACCTCTTCGGTGGTCAGCTCTCGCTGATACTGCGCGGTCAGGTATTCGCCGATTTTCTCCGCACAGGCCCAGGCCTGCGGATAGTTATCTTTCACCGCAACGTGCAGCGTCATGTCGTCGTCGGCGACCACAGTGCGGTTGAGCATCCGCTGGGCAAAAAACTTAAGATGGGTAACAAACCGCTGATAGCTCAGCGCTTCTTCGTCGTATTCCAGACGCAGCTGGTATTTCACCAGATTGAGGATTTCCTGCATGACGCGGGTGATTTGCGCCACTTCCGGCATTTCGCCGTTAAGCTGCGCGTTGACCAGATGCAGCGCAATGAAGCCAGCTTCGTCCACCGGCAGCCGCACGCCAAGACGCGTGTCGATGATGTCCAGCGCTTCCACTCCCAGCGCATATTCTTTCGGATACAAGCGGCGGGTTTCCCACAGCAGCGCATTGCTGATTGGCACGCCCAGCTTCTGACGCTCAATGGCAAAGTTGCAGTGATCGGTCAGGGCAATGTACAAATTCTCCTGCAATTTCCCCAGACGACTGCGCGCCAGCGAAATAATCAGATCACAGGTGGTCATCACTTCCATCGGAATGTGCGACAGCAGTTCAGTCAGATGCGCGACCAGTTCGTCATTTTGTAAGGCGAAGATTTTCTCGATTTTACTGTCATCGAGCTCATCCCCCGCTTTCTTCATAAACGCCAGCCCGCGGCCCATGACGACCTGCTCGCGCTGTTGCTCGTTTATGACAACCACCACATTATTATTGAGTATTTTGGCGATTTTCATGCTTATTCCCTGAAAAGAAAAACCCAACCGTCCGCGAAGAAGGTCAGGTTCATTCTGTTGTAATCGTTCGTATCTGCCTGATAATTCTATCAGATCAGGTCATTCACCTTGCAGGCAACACCTTAAAAGCGTGATGACGATCGCTGCGGTCTGAGAGCAGATAAAATATCAGAAAGTGACAATCGCTTTCAGACCTGTAACCCAGGCATCCTGAGTTTCGGCTACGCCTCCCGGACGGTGCCAGTACTGCAAATCCGGTTGCAAGATGAGCCATGAGCGCACTTTAATCTGATAGTACAAATCAGCGTTTACCGAATGCCCGGCCAGCGGCGTATAGAGCGGATTGCCGTAATCATCCACCTGATAATAGTCGTTCAGGTTTTCCTGATTTTTTCGGTAATGATCGCTCATTTTAATGTAGGTCACACCAAAACCCAGCCAGTCGTCAGGGCGGGCATCAAACAGACCGCGATAGCGCATGGACGCGGCCTGCGTATGGTGAATGTAGTTGCTGCGCTGATCGCCAAGACCCAGACTGTATGACACGCTCATGCCGCGGTTTGGATCGTCGCCTCGCGTGGTCACCTGCTGGTTGAAACCGGTGTACATAAACCAGGTATCGCTGTGCGTACGGTAGCCTTCAGGATCCGTCGCGCCCACGCTCTGTGATTTACCTTCCGAGAGATCCTGCTGCTTCGAGTTGGTGTACAGCAGCCCGAAATTATAAATCCCCGGCAGGCCGTTGACTTTGGTTTTCAGCTCCGCTTCCATCGGCAGCAGGATACCGCGCGCCCCTTTCAGCGAGCCGCTCCAGGCGTATTTACGATCGGAGGCATCCGGGTTTTGCTCCATGATACCGGTTTTGAGCGTCAGCTCCGGCGTCAGTTTGTACTGGAAAGTGGTGCCCCAGTAATGTTTATTCCAGTTGAACCAGGTCATCGAGTTGGCCGATTTACCGCCGCACTGGCTGAGTAACTGGAAATCGCACGGGATTATCTGATCGAAATCCTGATTTTTGTTCATCATACCGATGCGCCAGTGCAGCTTACGATCGTCAAAGCTGCGTCCAAAGGTCAGCCAGCCCAGACGGGTAATCGATTGTCCGCCCCAGCTTTCCTGCGCGATATCGTTGAAACCCACGCGCGGATCCTGTGTCCGTTCTGAGGTCAGGTTATCGTTATGGTTACGGTTGACGATGTTCCCTTCAATAGCCGCATCAGGAATGCCGGTGTACATCTCCAGATCCTGAGTAAACGTCAGCGAAAACTGATCGATATACGCCAGCTTCTTATCATGATTGTAACCGCCACCGGCGTTGTAGGCCGATTCGCTGAGATAACCGAGCTGATAGTGAAAACCGTGGTTTTCCAGAATAGGGCGAATACCCAACATATCGCCGAGCATTCCCTCGCCCGGCGCTTCAAACCCCAACACGGTGCCGTTCCAGTTATTTTCGGCCAGCGCAGGACTGATAATTGAACCGAACAGACAAAGTGTCAGAGCGGCGCGTCTTAATAGATGAATCTTATTAACTGAGCCGTGATTATGCGACGGATTGATTGTAGGTGCAGCAAAGGTCAAAAGGGGTTTCATCATTATATTCCCATCAAATTACTTATTTAAACGCGATTATATTTTTATTGGCTTTTATCAACTCACAGAAACAGACAGCCCTGCGATTTATTCGCATTATTATTGACTGACTGAACAGGCGGCCTGCGTTATTTCAGACCGCCAACTTTTCACTAAGACTGGATTATGATTTTAAGGCAGCACCGTTAGATTTAATGACATCGGTATACCAGAAGAAGCTTTTCTTACGGCGACGTTCCAGCGTACCGTTGCCCTGATCGTCACGGTCCACGTAAATGTAGCCGTAGCGTTTTGAGAACTCGGCTTTCGATGCGCTGACCAGGTCTATCGGCCCCCAACTGGTGTAGCCAATGACTTCAACGCCGTCTTCAATCGCTTCGCGAACCTGAACCAGATGATCGTTGATGTACTGTATGCGGTAATCATCGTTGATGCTGCCGTCGGCTTCCACTTTATCGCGGGCACCCAGACCGTTCTCTACAATAAATAACGGTTTCTGGTAGCGGTCATATAATTCATTCATCAGGAAGCGCAAACCTTCGGGATCAATCTGCCAGCCCCACTCGGAACTTTTCAGATGCGGATTCGGCACCATGTTTAATATATTGGCGCGCGCTTTAATATTTAATTCTTCGTCGGTAGTCACACAACCTGTCATGTAATAACTGAAAGAAATAAAGTCGACCGTTTCTTTCAACGCCTGTTTATCTTCAGCAGTGATACTTATTTCCATACCACGGTCTTTAAAGAAGCGCTGCATATAAGCGGGATATGCACCGCGCACCTGCACATCGCCAAAGAATAACCAGTCACGGTTTTGTTGCAGCGTTTCCATCATGTCAGCCGGTTTGCAGGTCAGCGGATACAGCATCCCGCCGAGCAACATGTTGCCGATTTTAGCGTCGGGAATTATCTCGTGGCAGGCTTTTACCGCTTTGGCGCTGGCCACCAGCTGATGGTGGATCGCCTGATAGATTTCCTGTTTGCTGCTGTCTTCCGGCAAGCCGACACCGGTGAACGGTGCGTGCAGCGACATATTGATTTCATTGAAGGTCAGCCAGTATTTGACCTTGTCTTTATAGCGGCTGAACACTGTACGGGCATAATTTTCAAAGAACCCGATGGTATCGCGGCTGCCCCAACCACCGTGTTTTTTCACCAGACCGTAGGGCATTTCGTAGTGGGAAAGCGTCACCAGTGGCGTAATACCGTATTTCGCCATTTCATCGAACAGTCTGTCGTAGAAAGCCAGACCGGCTTCATTAGGCTGCGTTTCATCGCCCTGCGGGAAAATTCGCGTCCAGGCAATCGACGTACGCAGAACCGTAAAGCCCATTTCAGCGAACAGTTTCATGTCTTGCGGATAACGGTGATAGAAATCGATCGCCACGTCTTTGACACCGAAATCGCCTTCAACACGTTCCTGCACCGGACCGAAAACGCCCTGCGGTTGCAGATCTGACGTGGACAATCCTTTACCGTCTGTCAGGTATGCGCCTTCTACCTGATTGGCAGCCACTGCGCCGCCCCATAAAAAACCGTTTGGGAATTGCTTGTTCATATGAACCTCCTGGCTCTGGTCGTTAACGTAATAAAGTTAATAAAGGCGTTTGTTCGCTGACGTCCTGCCCGACACCGGCCGGAATGACGTCGAGATAATCGTCGCTGTTGGTAATCAGCACCGGCGTCGTCAGGTCATAGCCTGCGTCGGTAATGCCCTGTATATCGAACTCGAGCAGCAAATCGCCCTGCTTAACCACCGCGTCCACTGCGACGTGCGGCGTGAAGAATTTGCCGTCGAGCTTCACCGTATCAATGCCGACGTGGATCAGGATTTCCGCGCCGTCCTCGGATTCAATTCCGATGGCGTGATGCGTTTTAAACAAAGAGGCGATGGTGCCGTTGACCGGTGAAACGACACGCCCGAGGGTTGGCACGACAGCCACGCCTTTACCCAGCAAACCGCTGGCAAACGTCGGGTCATTGACCTCTTCGAGCGCCACGCACGCGCCGGTCATCGGGCTGCCCATCAGCGTCTTACCGCGCGGTGCCTGTACCGATTCGGCGTCCACTTTCGCATCGGCGGGTTTCTCAGCCGCTTCTTCTTTTATGCTGAAGAAATAGGTTGTCAGAGCGGCAAAGAGAAGCGCAACAACGGTGCCGACAATCGCGGCAGTCACGCTCTGGTCAAAGCCGGTTGGCGGAATCACCTGGGTGAACGTGAAAATACTGGCAAAACCAAAGGAGTAGGCGGTGGTCTGGAAATACCCGAGGATCGCCCCCCCCAGCGCGCCGCCGACGCAGCCAAAGATAAACGGGCGACGACGCGGCAGGTTGATGCCGTACACCGCCGGTTCGGTGATACCGAAAATCCCGGCGCTGATGGCAGAACCCGCCAGTGCTTTAGTACGGGCGTCTTTAACGCGCAGCATCACGCCGATGACTGCGCCAACCTGCCCCATCACAGCAGGCAGTAAAAGTGGCAGCATGGTGTCATGGCCGAGAATACTGAAGTTGTTGATCATCAATGGCACCAGCCCCCAGTGCAGGCCGAAGATCACACATACCTGCCACAGCGCGCCCATAAAGCCACCGGCCACCAGCGGACTGATGTGATAGACGAACTGATAGCCGTTCGCCAGCTGCTGGCTGGCCCACGTCGCGACAGGGCCGATCACCAGGAAGGTCAGCGGGACAATCACCATCAGACAAATCAGCGGGGTGATAAAATTACGTAGTGCGCCGGGCAGGATTTTCATCGCCCGTTTTTCCAGCCAGCTGGAAGCCCAGGCTGCGAGGATCACCGGGATAACCGATGAGGCATAGTTAATGAAGACCAGCGGAATACCGAAGAAATGCTCGTTATGTGCGCTGGCCTGCTGCGCGTCGAAGGCGGCAATCATCAGCGGATGGACCATCGCACCGCCGATCATCATCGTGACAAAAGGATTACCACCGAATTTTTTACCGGCAGTAAAACCAATCACTAATGGGAAGAAATAGAACATGGCGTCGCTGGCAGCAAACCAGACTTTGTACGTCCCGCTCTCCGGCACCAGCCAGCCACAGGCCAGCGACAGCGCCAGAAAACCTTTGAGAATACCCGATGCGGCCATAATGCCTATAAACGGGGTGAAGATACCGGAGATGATATCAATCGCCCTGGCGAACAAACTGCCCTTATCACCCGAATCTTCTCCACCGTCTTCAGAAAGCGGGCTGCTTTTTACCAACGCTTCGTACACTGCGCCAACATGATTGCCAATCACGACCTGAAACTGACCGCCGCTTTCCACGACCATGATCACGCCGGGATTTTTTTTCAGGCCTTCTGCATCGGCCTTATTCGTATCTTTTAGTTTGAAACGTAAACGGGTGGCGCAATGAACCACGCTGTTAACGTTCTCTTTTCCGCCGACACCGCGGAGAATTTCTTCGGCTAAGGTTTTATATTCCATGGTGTTATCTCATCAGAGTAAGGGCGTCGTGCACGACATTGTCGGTATTTTTAACGGGGCGGCCAGCCCCTGAATTCAGGCCAAAAAAAAACCTAAACGTCCGGTCTCTCCGCGTTAGGCGAAGAGACAAGAAGTTTAGGTTTTGCCTGTCAGACAGTAACAATCCTGCTTTCTGATAGTGATTCTCAATCGAATCGTTAACAGAAACAAGCCGTAATAGCCGCTAAAACGTGAAAATGTGACCGGCTTCAGGTTTTGCGTGGAAGTGTGATGGGGCGCGGTGTCCGACAGGTGCAGCGACAGACTGAGGACGCTAAATAGCTCATTTAACGTTGCAAATTTAGTGAGCCGGATATCACGGCCTTGGTAACCGTTTACCCGTTACGCTATAATTCCTTGTCGCGGCAAAATCCGCGACCGGGATTCTCAACCTGAATGTTCACTGGCGACATGGAATGTGCACTCGCATTTCACGTCTGAGTCTGCGCACACCTATTGCCTGTACAAACAACAAGCAATATCTCAATGGTGGCTCAGGCGGGGCTGACTTAGGTCAGGCCGGTATCCAGTAGAACCGGTGTTGAGAACCCCGTCAGGGCTACCACCAGCGAGATTCTCAACTCCAGTGGTCGCCACACAATTAATCTACTGGACAATGTGATATGAAAGACAAGCCAAGGCAGGCACTCCCCCCTCTCCTGTTTATTCTGCGCCCCTGTTCTCCGGAGGTGGCCGTATTATGATAAATACCAGAGAAGACTGGCATCCCGCCGATATCATCGCAGCAATCCGCAAGAAAGGTTCAACGTTGACGGCACTCTCCCGTGAGTCCGGACTGGGTTCTTCCACACTTTCTAACACCCTGTCACGACGATGGCCTAAAGGCGAAATGATCATCGCGCAAATGATTGGCGTTCCGGCCTGGGAAATCTGGCCAAGCCGTTATTACAATGCCAAGGGTGAGTTAGTTGTGCCGAAGTTGCGTACCCCTAAAGCGGTAGTGTAATCCGTGACGCGGTGGGAGCCTGTCTTTCACCGCAATTTGTCCGGTCGTGTTGATTACTTTGTTGTGAACTACAAAAACCAAAACGGACGCAAAAGCGCCCGTTGGGAATTCTATTGTCTGACGACCGGTTTTATTCTTCCGCGCGCGAAAGCCCAAAGTGTTTATAGGCATGATTGGTCGCCATGCGGCCACGCGGCGTCCGCTGAATAAAGCCCTGCTGGATAAGGAAAGGTTCGATGACATCTTCAATCGTTTCCCGTTCTTCACCAATCGCTGCCGCTAAGTTATCCAGACCTACCGGCCCGCCGGAAAATTTATCAATGATGGCCAGCAATAGTTTGCGGTCCATGTAATCAAAACCTTCCGCATCGACGTCAAGCATATCCAGCGCACCGTTGGCAACGTCACCGTTGATCGTCCCGTCACCTTTGACCTCCGCGAAGTCGCGCACACGGCGCAGCAGACGGTTGGCAATACGCGGCGTACCGCGCGAACGGCGGGCAATCTGATGTGCGCCCTCTTCTGACAACTCCAGCCCCAAACACAGTGCGCTGCGCCCGACGATGTGTTGCAAATCCGCCACCTGATAGAACTCAAGACGCTGCACGATCCCGAAACGGTCACGTAGCGGTGACGTCAGCGAACCGGCGCGGGTAGTGGCACCAATCAGGGTAAACGGAGGTAAATCGAGCTTGATGGAACGCGCGGCAGGCCCTTCGCCGATCATGATATCCAGCTGATAGTCTTCCATCGCCGGATACAGAATCTCTTCGACTACCGGGGACAGACGATGGATTTCATCAATAAACAGCACGTCGTGTGGTTCAAGGTTCGTTAGCATAGCCGCCAGATCGCCGGCTTTTTCCAGCACCGGACCAGACGTGGTGCGCAGATTCACACCCATTTCGTTGGCCACAATATTGGCGAGCGTGGTTTTACCCAGCCCCGGCGGCCCGAAAATCAGTAAGTGATCGAGCGCATCTTTACGTTGCTTAGCCGCCTGAATAAAGATTTCCATTTGCGAACGGACGTGCGGCTGGCCGACATACTCTGACAGCAGCTTCGGGCGGATCGCACGGTCAATGACTTCTTCTTCCGTAGTGAAGACTTCGGACGAAATCAGGCGGTCAGCTTCGATCATCTCTTACCTCACAGCGCAGCGCGCAGCGCCTCTCTAATCAACGTTTCGGATTCAGCACCCGGTTTGGCAACTTTGCTGATCATTCGGCTGGCTTCCGGTGGTTTGTAACCCAGTGAAATCAAGGCTGCAACGGCTTCGCCTTCGGCATCAGATTCTTTCGTTTTCGACGCCGATGCAGGTAACGTGATATCAGTATGATTGTTAAATAGATCACCGTTTAATCCTTTAAACCGGTCTTTCATCTCGACAACCAGGCGCTCTGCGGTTTTCTTACCTACACCCGGTAACTTAATTAACGCGGTGATTTCTTCCTTTTCCACCGCACTGACAAACTGCTGCGCCGACATGCCTGACAAGATAGCCAGCGCCAGTTTTGGTCCGACGCCGTTGACTTTAATCAGCTCGCGAAACAGCGCACGTTCCTGCTTGTCATTAAATCCGTAAAGCAGTTGTGCATCTTCGCGGACGATAAACTGTGTGAAGATGATAGCTTCCTGACCCAGGTCCGGCAATTCGTAAAAACAGGTCATTGGCAACTGCACTTCATAGCCAACGCCGTTGGTTTCCAGCAGCACCAAAGGGGGCTGTTTTTCCAGAATGATGCCTCGTAGTCTGCCTATCACGTTCATTTTCCTTATCGGGTCAAAAACTGCGATGTTTATATCATAAAAAAAGCTGGATGGATATCCAGCCTAATGGACTTGCGGCGTCTATCGCATCCGCCCGCGCGCCATCTGTAATTTGTCCGTACTCAGACGGATTGCGTTCTGGCTCATGTGGCAATGTGTGATAGCAATCGCCAGTGCATCGGCAGCATCCGCCTGCGGATTGGCGGGTAATTTCAGCAACGATCGCACCATATGCTGAACCTGTGATTTCTCAGCGGCACCCGTGCCCACAACGGTCTGTTTGACCTGCCGTGCGGCATATTCAAACACAGGTAAATCCTGATTCACGGCGGCCACAATCGCCGCACCGCGCGCCTGGCCGAGTTTTAATGAGGAATCGGCGTTCTTCGCCATAAATACAGATTCGATGGCAAAAAAGTCAGGCTGAAATTGGGTAATGATTTCCGAAACACCGGCGTAAATCAGTTTCAAACGTCCAGGCATATCGTCCACCACGGTGCGGATACAGCCGCTGCCGAGATAGCTCAGCTGACGCCCTGTCTGACGGATAATGCCATAGCCGGTAATACGCGAACCGGGGTCGATCCCCAGAATAATAGCCATAGCCGCTCAACGCCTTGTATTGTCGTTTTTATAAGGAAGTGGGGAGAGTATAAACTGCTGCGGGATAACAGGATAGCCAGCCGGTGGAAACCACCGGCGGCACGAAAATCACAGAGTTTCTGCAATCTCGTCTGAGATTTCACCGTTGTGGTAAACCTCTTGTACATCGTCACAATCTTCCAGCATGTCGATCAGGCGCAACAGTTTAGGCGCAGTGTCTGCATCCATGTCGGCTTTGGTCGATGGGATCATAGTGACTTCTGCGGAGTCGGCTTTGAAACCGGCCGCTTCCAGCGCGTCTTTCACATCGCCCAGACTTTCCCAGGCCGTGAACACGTCAATCGCGCCATCGTCATAAGAGACGATATCTTCTGCGCCTGCTTCCAGCGCGGCTTCCATCACCACATCTTCATCCAGACCCGGAGCAAAAGAGATCACGCCTTTTTTGGAGAAGAGGTAAGAAACGGAACCGTCAGTGCCCAGATTACCCCCGGTTTTGTTGAAGGCGTGACGCACTTCAGCCACGGTGCGGTTGCGGTTGTCACTCAGGCATTCCACCATGACTGCTGAACCACCAGGACCGTAACCTTCATAAATGATGGTTTCCATGTTGGTATCATCATCGCCGCCCACGCCACGCGCGACGGCGCGGTTCAGGGTGTCGCGAGTCATGTTGTTAGACAGCGCTTTATCAATAGCTGCGCGAAGACGCGGGTTAGCCGCCGGATCGCCGCCACCGAGTTTTGCTGCCGTCACCAGTTCACGAATGATTTTGGTGAAAATTTTGCCACGCTTAGAATCTTGCGCCGCTTTGCGGTGCTTGGTGTTGGCCCACTTACTGTGACCTGCCATAACAAATCTCCAAAAAGTCTAAAGTCTTAACAGACCGAATAGTTTACAAATTCTTCAATCGCCTGCTGGTTGCTCGGGGACACCGTCAGCGCTGCCGCTGCGGTTTTGTCGAGCCAACGGTATGCATGATGCTCGGTAAGTTCCACATCACGCTCCGCGGGTAACGCCAGACAGAACCAGTGTTCTTTGTTGCGGGTCACGCCGGGAGCATAGCGATGGCGCAAATGCGCAAATATTTCAAAATCCACACAGCGATCGCAGTCTTGCAGAATCAGGTTTTCACCTGCGATGTCGATACCGACTTCTTCCATGACTTCACGCTGCGTGGTGTCTTTCGGGGATTCCCCGTCTTCCAGACTGCCGGTCACCGACTGCCAGAAATTCGGGTCATCCTTTCGTTGTAGCATCAGCACCCTGCCGGTGTTTCTGGCGTAGATGACGCACAGTATCGACTCAGGACGCTTGTCGCTCATTAGTTATTCTCTGTATTTGTGTCTGGCGTCACTTCTTTTTTCGCCACTACCGCAATACCCAACTCCAGCAGCGACGCCGGATTAGCAAAGCTTGGCGCTTCGGTCATCAGACAGGCCGCTGCGGTGGTTTTCGGGAAGGCAATGACGTCACGGATGTTGTCGGTGCCGGTCAGCAACATCACCAGACGGTCCAGACCAAAGGCCAGACCAGCGTGCGGCGGTGTGCCGTATTTCAGGGCGTCGAGCAGGAAGCCAAATTTCTCGCGCTGTTCGTGCTCGTTAATGCCCAGAATGCTGAACACGGTTTGCTGCATTTCGCTGCGGTGAATACGCACGGAACCGCCGCCGACTTCGTAACCGTTGATCACCATGTCGTAGGCGTTGGCGATCGCGGAAACCGGGTTGGCTGCCAGCTCTTCAGCAGTCATCTCTTTCGGTGCGGTGAACGGATGGTGCATCGCACTCAGGCCGCCTTCGTCGGTGTCTTCAAACATCGGGAAGTCGATGACCCACAGCGGTGCCCACACGTCGTCTTGCGTGATTTTTAGGTCGCGGCCAACTTTCAGACGCAGTGCGCCGATGGCATCAGTCACGATTTTCGCGCTGGCTGCGCCGAAGAAGATCATATCGCCGTCTTGTGCGGCGGTGCGCTCGATCAGTGCAGAGAGCAAATCAGCGTTCAGGAACTTAGCAACCGGGCTCTGGATACCTTCCAGACCTTTCGCCACTTCGTTCACTTTGATGTAAGCCAGACCTTTCGCGCCGTAAATTTCGATGAATTTCGCATATTCGTCGATTTGTTTACGGCTCAGGGATGCGCCGCCAGGGACACGCAACGCGGCCACGCGGCCTTTCGGATCGTTGGCCGGATCGGCAAACACTTTGAACTCGATGTCTTTCATCAGGTCCGCAACGTCAACCATTTCCATCGGGTTACGCAGGTCCGGTTTGTCAGAACCGAAACGACGCATCGCTTCTGCATAGGTCATGATCGGGAAATCGCCCAGATCCACGCCTTTGATTTCCTGCCACAGTTCACGCGCCAGTTTCTCCATCACTTCACGCACTTGTTCAGCGCTCATGAAAGAGGTTTCAACATCGATCTGAGTAAATTCTGGCTGACGATCAGCACGTAAATCTTCATCACGGAAGCATTTAACTACCTGATAATAACGGTCGAAACCGGACATCATCAGCAGCTGTTTGAACAGCTGTGGGGATTGTGGCAGCGCGTAGAACTTGCCTTTATGGACACGGCTTGGCACCAGATAATCGCGCGCGCCTTCCGGTGTGGCTTTGGTCAGCATCGGAGTTTCGATGTCGAGGAAGTCATGGCTGTCCATGAAACGGCGTACGAAGCTGGTGATTTTTGCGCGCGCTTTCAGGCGATTGGCCATCTCAGGGCGGCGCAGATCCAGATAGCGGTATTTCAGACGCGCTTCTTCGGAGTTCACGTGATTGGAGTCGAGCGGCAGGGATTCTGAACGGTTGATGATGTTCAGACCGCTGGCGAACACTTCCACTTCACCGGTCGCCATGTCTTTATTGAACTGGCTTTCAGGGCGCGCACGGACGGTGCCGGTCAGCTGGATACAGAATTCATTGCGCAGTTCAGAGGCCAGTTTGTAGGCGTCAGCCTGATCCGGATCGAAGAAAACCTGCACGATGCCTTCGCGGTCACGCATATCGATGAAAATCAGACCACCCAAATCGCGTCGACGGTTAACCCAGCCACACAATGTCACTTCCTGGCCCAAATTGGACGCATTCAGCTTTCCACAATATACAGTACGCATAACGGTATCCTTTTGATCCCACTACCCGGCCTCATGGCGCACAGGTACAGAAACGGTTATTCACTCTGGTCGCCCGCCCGCAAAACGCTGCGGCGCGCGGAATAGGTTTGCTTATGTTCTAAATCTAAGCTTCTAAAAAAGGCGGCTATTATAAAGGAATTTCCTTCGCAGGATAAGTGCGAACACGTCAAGGCTGGCGCGGAAATTCACTCATGTTGCCTGCTACACATAATTTAACAAAATTATCCCCAAATTGACCCACGCGTTAGCATAGACTCGCGCAATCCCCTTTGTACACGCTGTTCATTATTCCTTTCGCTATTAATGAGATAACCGGGAGCTTTACGCCATGAAACTTGACCCTAAAACCACCGCACTGGTACTGATCGATTTACAGAAAGGGATCCTGCCGTTCGCCGGTGGCCCACACACCGCGCAGCAGGTGCTGGATAACGCGACAGAACTGGCAAACCGCTTTCGTGAACTGGGCGCACCGGTGGTCATGGTTCGCGTGGGCTGGTCCGATTCCTTCGACGAAGCGCTGAAACAACCGGTTGATATTCCGGCTGCTGCGCCGGAAGGCGGTTTGCCTGCCAGCTGGTGGGAATTCCCGGAGCAACTGGCGGTGACCGACAAGGATTTACTGGTGGTGAAACGCCAGTGGGGCGCGTTCTACGGCACCGATCTGGATCTCCAGCTGCGCCGTCGTGGCATTAAAAGCATCGTGCTGGCGGGTATCTCTACTAACATCGGCGTAGAGTCCACCGCGCGTAACGCGTGGGAACACGGCTACGAGCTGGTGATTGCCGAAGATGCCTGCAGCGCGCACAACAACGAGCATCATCAGTCCAGCGTGCAGTTTATTTTCCCTCGCATCAGCCGCGTGCGCTCCACCGCCGAAGTGCTTGCCGCTCTGCCACAGTAACGTTACCCTGCCTCAAGGCATTGTTTTTGTTATCCAGACGCCGCCCACCGGGGCGGCGTTTTCATAAGGAAAAACGGGAGAGTACCGGCATGTATATTGGTTTACCGCAATGGCATCACAGCGCCTGGGCATCCATCGGGCTGCGCGATTTGGCGGATTACGCGCGGTATTTCAACTGTGTCGAAGGCAACACCACGTTTTATGCCCTGCCAAAACAGGAAGTGGTGATGCGCTGGCGCGATATGACGCCGGAAACTTTCCGTTTCTGTTTCAAATTCCCCTCTGCCATCAGCCATAAAGCGGCGCTGGCGAACTGTCAGGAAGATGTCGATACGTTTTATCGCACACTCGCCCCCCTTGGCGAACGCATCGGACAGCTGTGGTTGCAACTGCCCGCGACCTTCGCGCCGCAGCATCTTGAGCGTTTGTGGCAATTCCTTGATGCCCTGCCCGCCGGTTTTGATTACGGTGTGGAAGTGCGGCACCCGGATTTCTTTGCCAAGGGCGATGCTGAGCGCTGGCTTAATCAAGGTTTATGTCAACGCGGCATTAACCGTGCCATTCTCGACAGCCGCCCGGTGCACAGTTCGAGCTCAGTGACCGAGGCCGTACTCGAAGCCAAACGCAAAAAACCTGTTCTGCCGCTGCACGCATTAGCCACCGCTTCATGCCCCATCGTCCGTTTCATCGGCGGCGACCAGCTGGAAGCAAACCGCCCTTTGTTCGCGCAGTGGATCAACAAACTTCAGGCGTGGGAAACTGAAGGGCTTGCGCCGTATTTATTCATCCATACGCCCGATTGCACCGATGCCCCTCAGCAGGCGCGCAGCCTGTGGCAGCAACTGCGCCAGCAGATGCCGTCAGTGCAGCCGGAGCCAGACTGGCCGTTGCAGGATACGCTGTTCTAAAAAATTCACTTTTCATGACGACAGGTTTTAGTCAGACCGCTATCATAGCCGGGCAGCGGAGAAGAAAAATATTCCGCCGGATTACCTGGAATAACCAAGGAAGTCATCATGATTAGCGCGTTATACGTCGTGCTTGCCGCCATACTGTTGATCAAACTCTCTTTCGATGTTGTACGTTTGCGCATGGAATACCGTATTGCCACCGGCGACGGCGGATCCTACGAATTGCAGACCGCCATCCGCGTACACGGCAACGCCGTCGAATATCTGCCGATTGGCTGTTTATTACTGCTGTTTATGGAAATGAACGGTGCCGCCGTCTGGATGGTTCACGCCTGCGGGCTGCTCCTGATTGTCGGGCGTTTATTCCACTATTATGGTCTGAAAAATCGCGAATTTACCTGGCGTCGCAACGGTATGGCCGCAACCTACATTTCGCTGGTGCTGATGGTGGTCGTCAATATTATCTATCTGCCGTGGTCGCAGTTCCTCGCCTTCAACTGACTTCGGCCATTTTTCCGGGCAGTTTGCAGTGAACGCCGGTGCGCAGGTATCTGCCTGCGCCAGTATCTGCTAAAATCTGCCCTCACTTTTTACCCACACTCTTTTCTGGCCTGACTCACCACTATGGCAAACCACGATACGCTTTTTTCTGCACCTATAGATAAGCTCGGCGACTGGACGTTCGATGAACGCGTGGCCGAAGTTTTCCCCGATATGATCCAACGTTCCGTACCGGGTTATTCCAACATTATTTCGATGATTGGCATGCTCGCCGAACGTTTCGTCCAGCCGGATTCCAATGTCTACGATCTCGGTTGTTCGCTGGGTGCGGCCACGCTTTCGATGCGGCGCAATATCAAGGTACCGGGCTGCGAAATTATTGCTGTCGATAACTCCCCTGCCATGGTGGAACGCTGCCGTCGCCATATTGATGCCTTCCGCGCCGAAACGCCGGTTACGGTCATCGAATCCGATATTCTGGACATCGAGCTGAAAAACGCCTCGATGGTGGTGCTGAACTTCACGCTGCAATTCCTTGAGCCTGACGATCGTCAGCGCCTGCTCAATCAGGTTTATCAGGGAATGCGCCCGGGCGCTGCGCTGGTGTTGTCGGAAAAATTCAGCTTCGAAGATAAAGATGTCGGCGAATTGCTGTTCAACATGCATCATGATTTCAAGCGCGCCAACGGCTACAGCGAACTGGAAATCAGCCAGAAACGCAGCATGTTAGAAAATGTCATGCTGACCGATTCGGTCGAAACTCACAAAACCCGCCTGCGTCAGGCCGGTTTCCAGCACACGGAAGTCTGGTTCCAGTGCTTTAACTTCGGCTCACTGATTGCGCTGAAAGCCGGAGAACCCGCATGATCGATTTTGGTGATTTTTACCGCGTCATCGCCAAAGGCCCGTTAAGCCCGTGGCTAAACACCCTGCCGTCTCAGCTGACCGCGTGGCAGAAAGAATCCCTGCACGGCAAATTTAAATTGTGGTTTAACTCGGTTGACCGCCTGCCGCTGATTAAGCCGGAACGCCTGGATTTGTTGCACAGCGTTACCGCCAATATGGAAACGCCGCTGCCCGCCGGTCAGCGCGAAGGGATCGAAAACCTGCTGCGTAATATGATGCCCTGGCGCAAAGGGCCGTTCTCGCTGTACGACGTTGAAATCAATACCGAATGGCGTTCTGACTGGAAATGGGATCGCGTTCTGCCGCATATTTCTCCCCTCACCGGGCGCACCATTCTGGACGTCGGCTGCGGCAGCGGGTATCACATGTGGCGCATGATTGGCGCAGGCGCGCATCTGGCGGTCGGTATCGACCCGATGCAGCTCTTCCTCTGCCAGTTCGAAGCCGTGCGTAAATTACTGGGTGGCGATCAGCGTGCGCATTTACTGCCGCTGGGCATCGAGCAGTTACCGGAGCTTAACGCGTTCGACACCGTCTTTTCTATGGGCGTGTTGTATCACCGCCGTTCGCCGCTGGATCATCTCTACCAGCTGAAAAATCAGCTGGTCAGCGGTGGAGAACTGGTGCTGGAAACTCTGGTCGTCGAAGGTGACAGCCAGCAGGTGCTGGTGCCGGGTGACCGTTATGCACAGATGGGCAATATCTACTTCATTCCTTCTGCCGATGCGCTAAAGGACTGGCTAATCAAATGTGGCTTTGTGGACGTACGCATCGCAGACGTCAGCGTCACCACGGTGGAAGAACAGCGCCGCACCGATTGGATGACCAGCGAATCGCTGGCCGAATTCCTCGACCCGAACGATCCGACAAAAACAATCGAAGGCTACCCGGCACCGCGCCGCGCACTGCTTATCGCACGCAAACCGTAATTCTGCTTTTACTCCCGTCGCCTGGCGGGAGTTTTCTTCCGACATTTGACTACACGTTCTGTAACACCCTCAGCAACATCTTCAGTGAAAAAGGTCTAACCTTTTATTATTGCTATCCGTTTGTTGTGCAAGAGATCGTTGTTAACGTTTTGGGAGGAGATATGAAATTCCCTAAAGGCAGTATCGTTAAACACAGATCCGGTGATATCAAAGGTGCTGTTATGAATGCGTTTGAGTCAGAAAAGGGAAATGTGTCGTACTACGTGACATGGGAAGACGGCACCAGCAGCATGCATCAGGAAAATGAGCTGCATTGGGCCAATATTGACGTCGCCATCCGTATTAAAAACTTTTACGAGAAGTAGCCTGATTGCCCGTACCGCAACATAAGTGGCGATAGACCCGCCGGAATGACTGCGCTTTTTTAACATTAATGCGCTCTGCGTTACAGGCCTTTGTAAAACTTCCGCTTTGTGCGCGTAATTGATGGATTGATGACGGCTTTTTCGTGTATAAATTCGGCCAAACTTATTCATCAGCATCGCGATGCTTTCAGCTTCGCGGGGAAAATCATGCGCAGAAAGATCCGCTTGCTTGTAGACAGAGCCTTTATCGTTTTCGGCCTTTTTATTATGTGTCTGGTGGTGAAAGCCGGAATGTTTGGCGTAGCGTTACTGACCTGGGGTTAATGACGTTCCCCCGCTAAAAGAGTGGCGCTAAAATACTGCGCACAAAAAAAGCCCCGCCAACATGACGGATTGCGCAGCTAACCAATAAAATAATTTTCAATAAAATACAAGAACTTAACGCAATTACTGTATATTTATACTGTATATTATTGTCGATTATACAGACGTTTTAAGCTATTTTATCCTCCTCGGCACCCCCTACAGCACCCCCTGAGGCAGTTTGAGATGGCCTATTACAGTATTGAGAAAAGACTCACCGCTTCAGGTGAATTGCGTTACCGCTGCACTGTCGGCGTTAAAGAAGATGGAGCTTACCTTCATCGTGAGAGGAAGACTTTCACCAAGCAAAGTTTAGCTAAAGCATGGGGAGTCAATCGTGTTGCTGATATCGAGCAAAACGGATTACCCCGATCGACCAAACCATCTGAAAAGATTCTTACCCTCGGCGAATTAATTCAGAAATACATGGATCACCCCCATGTAAAATTTGGACGTTCAAAACGAGAAACACTCAACCTGGTGCTCCGGTCACACATTTCTACAATCCCCTTAAATGAATTAACCACCAGTTCATACATCGACCACGCAGTGATGAGACGAGCAACAGTTCAACCCTCTACTGCGGCACATGACATCAATTATATTGGCAAGGCGCTTAGCTCAGCCAAACCACTTTTTGATATTTCTGTAGATTTCGATGCATATGTGACCGCAAGAGAAACCATGCGCCAGATGGGGATCATTGGTACAGGTAACACTCGAAGCCGCCGGCCTACCGGTATTGAGCTGGATATGATCATTGAGCGATTGAAGGAAAAAACGCTGACGTCCTATTCAGGTGCACCCTTTGCCGACATTTTAATGTTCTCCGTGCTTTCTTGTATGAGAATAGGCGAAGTTACACGCATTCAATGGTCTGATGTCGATAAGAAGAACAGGGCTGTTCTGGTTCGTGACAGGAAAGACCCTCGGAAAAAAGAAGGTAATCACATGGTTGTTCCACTCCTCGGCCAAGCTTGGGAAATACTGGAAAGACAACCTGAGAAAGATGATTGCGTTTTTCCCTATAGGGAGCGTTCTCTGACTCAGACCTTCCGACAAGTCACAAAAGAACTGAGTGTTGAAGATCTTCATTACCATGACCTGCGCCGAGAAGGTGCCAGTCGATTGTTTGAGGCTGGGTTTAGCCTGGAGGAGGTAGCACAAGTTACTGGACATAAGTCATTAGATATTCTGTGGAAGGTTTATCGCGAAATATACCCTCAGTCACTCCATGATAAATTTGAAACGCTTAAACTGAAGTCATCGGTTGATCAGTTAAAAATTTAAATATACTGTATGCATAACCAGTTAATTCACATGAGCGATCATCACATGAATGAGCACGATAGTTTCAGAGGTATGCGGTTGTTGACTGAGTTTAAAGCCGCGCATAGTGCCTTTGGTGAGTTTGTGATTCTTAAATCTTCTTTCGTAGACACACTGACGGGTGTCGTGGATTCCAAAGTTGAAATGTATCCCGACCAGCAGGTGATGATCCGCCTCAGCGAAGCCAAGGCCCTCATCTTTGAACTGCAGAAAAGAGTAAGGTACATCGAGGCCGGTATTGAAGACGCTGGTTCCACTTTCATCGACTGAGGTGATTTATGTTTGTTGAGCTGATTTACGACAAAAGAAACATGGCCGGTGTGCCGAACGCTAACGCGCTGATCCTGGCTGAATTGACCAAGCGCGTGCATGGCACCTTCCCTGATGCTGATGTGAAGGTTAAACCGATGGTGACGCTCAGCAGCATCAACACGGACGCCAGCAAGGCACAGAAGGCAGTTTTGGCGGGAATAGTCGAAGAGATGTTTGATGATGCCGGTAACTGGCTGGCGGCTGATTAGAGCAAAACTTGAGGCAGTAGTAACAGACTTCGCAGGATATACCTTATCAACTGGAAGCCCAGTTTGAAGATATGAGGTTGCCATGCTTATCTCGAAACATGAAGTTATGAAACTACTGCACATTAAGTCGAGGGATACGCTCTATCGGTATGAGCGTGACAGAGGATTCCCTACCCCAGTTAAAACTCACCCGACATTTTACGTCAGAAAACATGTTGCGGAATGGATTGAAAAACAGAGTTACAGCCCATTATCTTAAGGCTCGTTGGTTTGAAGACGCACCGCGCTGTAGCATTTAATGAGGAAAATTTATGCACGTTGAATTGCTGATCGATAAAACTAAGCAACTGCCCGCCGGCGCGGTCGAGGCCTTCAAGGTTGAGTTTGAGAAAAAGCTTGAAAGGAATTACCCAGGCGCCACGTTCAGCGTTCGCCGAGCTGGTAGTGATGGGATGTCGGTGATGGGCGGGACGACTCATGACAAAGAAGTGATTGATGTGATGCTGCAGGATACGTGGGAAAGTGCGGATGATTGGTTTCAGCCAGACCAGTAAATTGCAATGTCATACTTAACACTTAAAACAGCCAAAATTAAATTTTCTCCGTCATGACAGGACCCGGTCAGAGTCTTCGTAGTTGAGTATGCTGGCCGGTACTTCTATGCCCCACTCAAATTCTCATGAAGCTATGATTTAATTAACATCAACTAATCCTATCTAACACCACTTAACACCATCCAACACAAGTCAACTCGATCTTGATTCAAAAAGGTGCGGACGATCGAAAAGTTTCGATTGATCGTTAGAATCAATGTGTGTAATCTCCACCCATACATGATGAAGGGGATTAACATGGAAAAAGAAGTTAACTCACTAGAAGCTTTCAAGGGTTTTCTGTTTACCCTGCCAATGCTAGGTGGCGTGGGTGCTAACACCCTTAAAAATATGAAAACAGTACCCCGCATGCTGGAATACGTACCTTCTGAAACTGAAGACTTCAAACTCATCAATGTTGATGAAACGGTTGATGCGTATTTGCAAGGTACTGGTGCACAAATTGGTAATGCATCTAAGAGCAGCTATAAAAGCCGTATTAACCAAGCTATTCGTTTATATACCGCCTTTTTGAACGATCCTAATAGTATCAAATCTCCTGAGGAATCCGCGATGCCCAAGGCAGAAAATCCTAAACCTCAAGTAAACGCTACCCATGCCAACACGATTGACATTCCAGTACCGATTCGTGATGGGTTGATTTTGATGATCCCTGGCGTGCCAACAGACCTCACAAACGAAGAAGCCGAACGTATCGCTTCAATTTTGAAGGTTTACGCTCGGCCTCAGTAATGCAAATTCAGAGTAATGTCGGACTGGGGAGTTGGACATTACGACTGATAAACCCTGACCACCCTTACGGGAGCCATTGCTAGGTCTAATACACATCGGTGTTTACCTTAGCGGTTATGGGCAAATTTATCAAGCGACTGATGGTGTTCGCTAAACTTGGTAACTGAAAATGTCTACATATAACCTGAATCAACTGTTTGATAATGCGAACAAAGAAGTGCACGTGAATCAGTATGAACGCATTCGCAATGGCAATCTCGAACACGTTTGTGAGCACTTCCGGTCAAGACCGCATACCTGGTAAATATCCCAACCCGGCCACCGAGCCGGGTTTTTTGTGCCTGTAATCTGGCAAAGTCACCGCCCTACGCTAATCTCATAACAGCTGACATAAGATCGGCAAGCCTGCAAAGGCTACAGCATTCTTCCCTTGATTCTGCCCGCCCATACAGCGGGCTTTTTTTCGTTCGTTTTGAGGCAAAGCAGATTTTTCCTACACGCAAGTACTGTATTCATTGATTATTATTAGCCTCATCTGTAGGTAACTACAGTTACGAAACGGAATAACCTTGGAAACTTTATCCCTTATGCTCGCCTCCCCTGGTGGGCATTTTTTTTCCTGTGGAATTGCAGTCCCTAGGTTTTTGTCTAATCTCTGTGATGGGCGATATGACTACCGTCCTGAAGTGCAAGTAATGTTGATAGCTTTGATACTTTGCCCGCCGTGAACGCGGGCTTTTTTTTGCAAAAAAATCTAATCACTACACCGGTTCCCCACGCATAACTCAAACTTAAATCCGTTTTGGGTATCTATCTGACCTCAGTGGCATACCATAAGGGTAGCGCTAAGATATTTGGCGCTAGATGTTCCTATATATTTTGCAAATGCAGGCCGGCCAGTGAGCCGGTTTTTTGTGCCCGTAATCTGGCAAAATCACCGCCCTGCACTATTATCATGTCAGCTGACACAAGATCAGCAAGCCTGCCAAGGCCATGAACACCTACCTACTGATAGCCCGACGTTAACTCGGGCTTTTTTTTTAAATGCACGGCGTATCGTCGAAAACATCATTCCTGGCATCGTAGATGATATGCGTCACCACCCCCTCGATCACCAGCTCGTCATCGGTGAATGCTTCACCGAACTCAATGAAAACGTTCTTGTCGGCCAGTGACTCCAGCCCACGGCGCAGGATCGTCACCAGACGCCACACATCCATCTCGCCGTTGATTTGCGCCAGCAGCAGATTTCCGTCTACCGGTTTGATTGCCGGGTCTATCAGCAGCATCGTGCCGGAGTTGATATGCTTGCCGTGGTACCGTTCGGCGATGTACAGGCGAGATGCCGGGCCGGTGCAGTTACAGACTTTGTTCAGGTCGATTCGCGATTCAACGTAATCGCTTGCAGGTGATGGAAATCCCATAGTTCCTCCTTACTTTACGTAGCCCATGTTTTTCAGAAAATAGCGCTTACTCTCGCCCTCTTGATCCGAATAGTCCCTGAAGAACCCCTGATAGTGCGTAATCCATTCATTGGCTTCACTTAATGACCAGAAGTGGTTTACCTTCGCCAACTCGGCAACAAAACGTTCTGTTGTGACAACTTGTCCTTTCTTGGGATCCTGCGTGACGCTTCGAATAAACGCGCCTTTGATGTCGGAATATTTGGGCATAAGCACCTCACAAAATACTGTTCATGCATACAGTATAATCATGAGTAACATGAGGAGGAAAGTCCGATCAGTGACATTTCTGTTATGCCGCTGATCGGCAAGGCAAGAAATTATGTGGTGGGTTCTTTTGACATGGCGGCCAGATTTTCAGGCCCAATGTAAGCTTCCATTGCTGCAACCTTTTCTGATAGCTCTTTGATAGCCTGCACGGCCAGCGCAATAACACCGTTGTATTCCACAGTGTATGACCGTTTCGTTTCGTCACGCTTGCGGACCAGCTTGGTCACGCTGACCGTTTCAGTCACGCTGGTCGTGTTGCCCTCTTCGTCTACAACTTCCTTCTCTACCCGCTGTTCCTCGGTGCCGTACTCGTCTTTCTCATCGAAGGTCGAGCCAATAGCTTCCGGCAACACTTTCATCAGATCCTGAGCAATCACACCCGCTGATGGTGTGCCGTCCGTCTTCCATGTGAAGGTGACGCCGTCAATGGCGTTAATTTTATCCAGCGCATTGAGGATCGGCGTGATGAAGTCTTTCTTATCACGGTCAGACGTTTGGGTAAGGGATACACACTGAATATTCCTAGGAACCAGAAGATCCCCACTGGCAGTATGTTGGAAATATTTGGGGCTACCATTAACAGCCGTGGCCATTGTCAAATCACCACTGTTCTCGGAGTAAATACGAGAATATGCAAGGTTATTACCCTGACCAGCCATAAAAGTGACGAAGAACGGCCAGCCGCCAGACGATGCGGAAGCTCTAAGGTTTAACTGTGTCCCTTCGATAGCAACAGTTCCATTTATAGTTGCACCCCCGGTGAACACCGGTCCGGCAGTTGGTGCCCCGCCGAGGGCTGCAAGCCCTGCTGCTGCCGTTTTTGCACCATGCCCACCCTGAGCAACGCTTAGCGCAGTAGTCAAACCAGAAAGTGAGGTGATATCACTGTTTGCGCCTTTGGCCGCCTTAGCCGCAATTAAAGCTGTAATGCTATTCCAAGCGGGGCCGGTATAAGTTGAACCGTCGGGTAACGTGACTGTGATTGTTCCCGTTCCACTAAAGACCTGCTGCCAGTTGGCCTTATCCAAATTCAAGCCGCGGATAGCCTTCGCCACATCGGCGGCAACTTGCGCGGTTATGCCAACAAGGGTAGCATTCGGCACCGCTGTCCATGCGTTACCGGTGGCGGTTGGTCCACCATATGGTGTGATTAACGTTAGTGATGTTGCGGATGCTGTAGCTTTGACACCCAGGGTATACGTCACACCGCCGACAATAAAGACGATAAAGTCGTTTGCTTTTAAGTCGGTGGTAAACGCGGTTCCGGTACCCGACACAGTTGCAGAGTTATTGGTTAATGCGATGGTTCCTGCCGACATGTTTTGCTCCAGGCATAAAAAACCCGCCGAAGCGGGCTCATAATGATTAGTGAGTTCAGTCCAGGCGATATGAAACATCAAGCCTGACGTCTTTACGGGGGTTATTTGTGGCAAACTGCCAGCTGTATACGTCCTGCTTTATTGCCTTTTCAAAGTAATTTTTTGGCTCTGCATTTATTACTCGGATATTTCTTGTTCTTCCCTCTTCATTGATATCATAAAGAACGCTCACATCTCCTGATACACGTAGTTCACCTGCTCGGAACGGATATGTAACTTTATGATTACCTGTATTACATCCAGAAAGTATTAATGCAAATAATATAAATAGTGTGCTTTTCATCGGGTTTCCTTTTTTCTATATATAAAACCCGCTGTCGTGTTTATTCAAATCGAAAATGCGATCTTTGCGACAAATATAACTAATTAAATGTTGGGAATGATTGCATATGGGATCCTCAAGCCATAATTTTTCAAGGTAGCGGCCCACGTTCTTTGATTCTGTCTTGGCCAGAATGCGTTCAAAACTCCTCCTGAGAAAGAAAACATCAGGCCTGAATATCCCGACGTTCCGCCGTCACCTCCGAGGTTAGAGGGTGCGGCGCTGGCGAGTAGATAAGTTCCTGAGCCGATATTTTGAGAGTAAACAGAGTTATCCAAATCGAAACCGGCAGGGATATCAAAAAAACCCAACACCCTCGGGATCTTTGCTGCCGTGACAGCCGACCAAACCAAAGCGCCAGCTGCATTAAAGACATCGAGATAACCACTGGTTGTAGCGACATCCACGCCGGTTCGCGCCATTGTACCGGAATTGGCTGTCCCGTAAGGCTGCCCCCCGTTGAACATCATCTTCGCGCCATTGTTAAATTTGAACCAAAGCAGGTTGGCATCAGCCGGGTAAGGATTGCTTACATATCCCATATCCGTTCCATTTCCGATTGGGGTGCTGATGCTGTAAAAACCCGCATCGGTCACCGCACCGTAGGCTTTACTATCCCTCAAGTAAGTTCCCGTGAAGTCAGAGCTAACAACTAAAGCTCCGGCGGTGTTATAGGTCTCGAATCCACTCATAGAAATCCATACAGATAGACAGTAAGAGTCACAGCAACCGACAGAGTGGTTGTCAGAAGATAGGTATTGAAACCTCCATCTACCGCCCTGCACGCATAAAGGTTTGAAGGATATGCAGCGTTTGACGTTGCTACAATCACAGCAAAACTGCCCGCTGCTGTCATGCCAGAAAATGATGTTGTGATGACAGGGTTTGCAGCCACAGGCGAAGTGATATTAACCGTTCCCAGTAGGCGACAATTATAATCGCCAATATCAGCTACTAAATTTCCTGCCGCGTCCCAGCATTGAATGCCTTGGGGCATTTTTTTCTCCTTACCAAAGACCCATTCGGACACGCTTAGTGTTATTTGCATCGAAAATTTCAATAATATTATTGGTGATCACCATCCGGCCGGTGCCGGACGAGCCGTTAATATAAAACGTTCCAGATTTATTCAACTGCCAGCCTGCCGAATTAACAACATAGTTGTTTGACTGAATAAAATTACCAATCTTCGCGTTAGTTATCGTTCCTTCCTGGATGAACGCATCACTGATAAACACCTGTCCATTTACAATGGCAAATGGTGAATACGCAGCCCCACCACTGCCGCTCATAACAACAAACTGGTTAGCATTAAATCCAATGCGCGTAGTTACTGATTGTCCGGAAGGAGCAAGAACAGCAATCGTCATGCCAGCATCGTAATAATCCCCGTTGAGATTAACGCCAGCCTTCATGCTGTAGATAGCAGAGCCGCCTGAGCTGTCAAACACGGATGTCATTTTCTGCTCGAGCGCCGCGGTATTTAAATTTACCTTGTCCCCTACCGCGCTGACCTGACTATTCACTGCCTGAAACTGAGCAGAAACCAGCGTTGACTGTTCAGCAAACGATTTCTCAAGATCCGCAGTCGTCGTTTGTACCGTCAGGATGTCGGCTCTGTTTTCTCCGTAAAGTTGGAACTGATGATCAACGGAAGAATTGTTATCAAGTGCATTCTGCAGCAACCCCTCAATATTTGTTTCAATATTGCTGGTCAGGCGGTCGCCGTCAGCAGAACTAAGGAAATCATCCGCGATATCACCGAGGTAATCGTCGGCATTATCGTTCACCATGCCTCTGACCCAATCGGTATACCCTGACTCATTCCCGGTCTTATCCACCAACTGAGCGCGGTACCAGAAGACCTGGCCTGCCCTTAATCCCAGCTGCGTATAAATTGCCTGTGGATATGGGACATCAGACAGTAATAGCGGGTTCGACTGATCGGAGTTCGGCGTGTATTGGATTTCTGTTTTCAGCGTGTCAGAGGTATTTTCTGGGAAGCCCCAGTTCAGCTGAATTCCCCAGTTAATGCCTGTGGCCGCGAAACCTACTGGCTTCGGCGGGTTACCCTCTTTGCCCGTCAGGGTAATTTCAAGCGAGTATCCCCATCCGCTGGAGATTTCCGCTGCATTGATAGCTCGCACACGCACCAGATAGCGGCCAGCGTAGATGCCTGGCACTTCGAATGACGTGGTAGAACTTCGCGGCACGTTTACCCAATTGCCGTCGTTGCGCCGCCATTGGGCCTCATACGCGATAGCGTTCGCCGTCGTATCCCATGTGGCCCGCATTGTCTGAACGTTGATACCCTGGTTGACGACAGAGTAAG